>Ga0182027_10001721_pt1 | contig 36133 bp, 35 predicted proteins | sample 712E1DmetaG_FD_121300 | JGI IMG/M metagenome (GOLD analysis project Ga0182027, IMG submission 121300) | Permafrost microbial communities from Stordalen Mire, Sweden - 712E1D metaG (Illumina Assembly) | ecosystem: Environmental > Terrestrial > Soil > Wetlands > Permafrost | place: Sweden...
TCTCGTAGAGGGGAATTTGATTCCTGGGTGGGCGGCAAACCTTAATTGGGGATATGGACATCCGATCTTAGAATTTTTGTATCCGTTGCCTTCATATATAGCTTCTGCTTTTCATTTTTTAAGTTTCTCGTTAGTTAACTCCACAAAAATAGTATATGCGTTGGGAATGATTTTATCATTCCTTTTCATGTACCTATGGCTTTCAAAATTCTCTTCAAAACAGGCTGCTCTTTTTGGAGCTGTCTTATATACTTATGCTCCCTATAGATTTGTAGATGTTTACGTAAGAGGAGATATTGGAGAAAATCTCGCTTTTGCATTTATTCCTTTAGTTTTATATTTTACTTATCAGCTTTTTAAAAAATACAATTTAAAATTTTTAACACTTGGCTCAATTTCTTTGGCGCTTCTGATTTTAGCTCATAATGCGATAAGCCTAATGTTTGTTCCTTTAATTTTAGCTTACGGGATATTGCTTTTATATTTATCAAAAAACCGCAAAAAATTCTTCATCTACTTTTCATCTTTAATTATTTTAGGCTTTGGTTTAGCTAGTTTCTTTTGGATACCGGCTCTTTTGGAAGGAAAATATACTTTAAGAAATATTGTCACAAAAGGAGCATATCTAACAAATTTTGTTAACTTTAGTTCTTTAATTTATGGTCCATGGAGCTATGGAGGAAGCGGAGTGTTTAGCGTTCAGTTTGGATTATTTCAATGGATTTCAATACTTTTTTCTCCTTTTATAATTTATAAATTTAAGAAAAATAAAGAAAAATTATACCTTTCCATAATTCTTCTTATTTTTACAATTTTCTCAATCTTTATAATGCTTCCTGTCTCAAATTTTATATGGTCTAACCTTCTAATCTTGCAAAACTTTCAATTCCCCTGGAGATTTTTGGCAATTATTATTTTTACTTCGGCAGTATTGGGAGCGCTTTTAATAGACTCTCTTTCAAATAACATAAATTCTAAATTAGTTTATGCATCTATATTAATAATTCTTGTAATAAGCAGTTTTTATTGGTATCCAAAAGGTTACCAGGAAAAATCCGAAAGTTTTTATTCTGGAATTTATTATTCAACAACCGATACCGGAGAAAGCAGTCCGATTTGGTCAATAAGAGGAATGGAGCATACACCTTCTTCCCCCATACAAATAATAGAGGGAACGGGGGAAGTTAAAGAAATTGTCCATAAATCAACATATAGAGAGTATGAATTTGATTCCAAAACTAGTGCAAGAGTTCTTGTTAATATTTTATATTTTCCAAATTGGACAATTTTTGTAGATGGAAAAATTTCGCCAATTCAATTTCAGGATCCTGCATACAGAGGACTTATAACTTTTCGTGTTTTAGAAGGGCATCATAAAATTGAAGCGGTTTTTAAAGATACAAATTTAAGAATTTTGGCTCAAGTTATTTCTTTTATTTCCCTATGTTTGATAATAGGAATTTATCTTGTTAGATTTGTAAAAACAAAGTTTTCCTAGTATCATAAATATATGCGTAAAACACTTTCTGTGGTTTTGGCAACCTATAATGAAGAAAATAACCTTCCTAGTTGTCTTGATAGCATAAAAGATCTAGCTGATGAGATTGTTATTGTTGACGGAACCTCAACCGATAAAACTGTTGAAGTTGCCAAAAAGTATGGCGCTATCATCAAAATTACCACAAATAAACCAAATTTTCATATCAATAAGCAAATGGCTATTGATATGGCTACCAAAGATTGGATTTTACAGCTTGATGGAGATGAATATATTTCAAAAGAGGAGAAAGAAGAAATTAAGGAAATATTAGAAAAAGATCCTAAAGAATTTAACGGCTATTGGATGCCAAGAAAAAATTGGTTTTTAGGAAGATTTTTACTAAAGGGCGGGCAATACCCCGATTATACTTTAAGATTTTATAGAAATGGTAGAGGAAGGCTTCCTCAGAAAGATGTTCATGAACAAGCTGTGGTTGATGGGAAAGTAGGTTATTTAAAAAGTGCTCTTTTGCATTATCCCTACAAAGATTTTTCTCATTATGTAAATAAGTGGAATAGATATAATATTCTTTTTGCAGAGCAAATTAGGGAAGAGCAGAAAACTAAAAATATTTTTCAAAAATTATTTTATGCATTTGCATATTTGGTGTTAAAGCCAGGACACTGGTTTTTAATAACCTACATTAGACACAAAGGCTTTATGGATTCGTGGCAGGGTTTTGTCTTTTGTTTATTCTCAGCTCTTAGATTTCCAGTATCATATATAAAATACTTAACTACATGAAAATTTTAGTGACAGGCGGAGCAGGATACATAGGCAGTTTTATGACAAAAGCTCTTTTAGATAGGGGTGATAAGGTTACTGTTTTTGATAATCTTGAAAAAGGACACATAGAAGCAGTAGACAAAAGAGCAAAATTTGTTAAAGGTGATCTTAAAAATTCTGTTGATCTCCAGTCTTTATTTTCCAACAGCATTTTTGATGCGGCAATACATTTTGCTGGGTTAATTGCCGTAGAAGAATCGGAAGAAAAACCTGACTTGTATTATCAGAATAACGTTGTAGGTTCTAAAATTTTTTTTGAAATGGCTGTGAATATGGGGAAAATTAAAAATCTTGTTTTTTCCTCAAGCGCTGCTGTTTATGGGAATCCAATTAAAATCCCAATACCCGAAGACCATCCCAAAAATCCAACTAGCGAGTATGGTAAAAATAAGCTGGAAGTAGAAGGAATCCTTTCTAGGCTTGGAGAAAGTAATCCGGATGTTAGCCTTATAGCTCTTAGGTATTTTAATGCATCAGGTGCAGCTTTAGATGGTTCCATGGGTGAAAATCATAGCCCTGAGACCCACATTATTCCAAATATTATTAAAGCGTTACTTAGGGGAGAAACTTTTAAGTTATTTGGTAATGATTATAAAACAAAAGATGGAACTTGTGTAAGAGATTATATACACGTTTTGGATCTTGTAGAAGCTCACATTCTGGCAATAAAGGAGTTAAAGTCCGAAAAAGGATTTAAAGCATATAACGTTGGGACCGGAAACGGATATTCAAATAAAGAAATTATAGAAATGGTTAAGAAGGTCTCGGGCAAAGAACTTGATATTAAAGAGTCCCCAAGAAGAGAAGGAGACGTCGATACTCTAATTGCAGATCCATCAAAAATAAAAACCGAATTAGGTTTTTCTCCTAAGTATTCAGATCTTGAAACAATTGTTGACTCTGCATGGAAATGGCATACAAAAAAATAAAGATAAATCCAAAAATCATAAATAAGATTATTTTTATTATATTTATAGGAATAATTTTTTTTAACGTAGGTGGTACCGTACTAAATTTAAAAGAAAAATATACCTCATCAAATTATTGGCAAAACTATAAAGCTTTAGAGAAAGCTTATTACAATTCTATTTATAAAAATAAAAAGGGAATTTTTCTTCCCGATGAGACTTTATATTCATATATAAGTGGGGCATTGGTAAGGGGAAAGAGTCCAATTTTACTTAATCCCGAAGTACCTCCTTTTGGAACCTATCTTATAGGTTTTTCGATTCTTTTTTTAAACAATCAACATATAATTATATTATTCTTTGCTATATTATCATTATTTATAATGTACTTATTAGGAAAGCAAATATATTCTTCAAAAATAACACCTCTTATTCCAGTTGTTTTATTTTCTTCAGAGGCAATATTTAAGAATCAACTTATTTACACACCTCTTTTAGATATCATACAGCTTGCTTTTCTTTTAACAATTTTTTATTTTTTTAACAAATACATTATTGATAAAAAAAATTCTATTAGAAACGTATTGCTCGTAAACATATTTTTAGGATTTTTTATATCAACAAAATTTTTCGGAACAGGTATTGCCGTAGTGTTGTCTATCCTTATAACTCTAATTATTCACTCAGAATTTAAGAAAATAAAAATGTTCATATTAACTCTTCCAGTTGCAGTATTTATATTGTACTTTAATTATATAAAAGTTCTTATTGATGGATATCCTATAAACAGGTTTTTCGGAATTCAGAAGTGGATTTTTTTGTATAATCAAGGGCATGTCACGCAACCTTTTTCTATCTGGCCTCTTATCTTATTAAACAAATGGTATGTATGGTTTGGGAATAAGCCGGTAATATCCGATCCTCAATGGTTAATCACCTGGCCGATTATAACGATAGGATCGTTTTTAACAATAATTATTAATTTTGCTAAAAGAATTGCTAAAAGAGAAGTAGAAATATTATTTTTATGGATTTTAGTTTATTTCTTTACAATGAGTTTTGTTCAGGCAACAGCAAGATATTTTGTTATTCTAATACCTGTTCTTTATTTGGTCATTATATATGGTTTCGAACAATATATAATTAAAATTATTGATAAAAAATGAAAATTGCAATTGATGTATCACCACTGCAAACCGGGCATAAGGTTAGGGGAGTAGGTTTTTATTTGGAGCATCTTAAAAATTCCCTTCTTAAATATTTTCCGCAAAACGAATATGTTTTTTTTGAAAGGGGACAGGATCTGCCAAAAGATATTGATTTAATTCATTTTCCCTATTTTGAACCATTTTTTTTAGCTTTACCGATCTATCAAAAATTCAAAACGGTAGTAACAGTTCATGATTTAACCCCCATTGTTTTTCCCAACGCATTTCCTGCTGGAATTAAAGGAAAAATAAAATGGCAAATGCAAAGATTTGCTCTAAAAAAAGCTAATGCAATTATTACCGATTCTAAATCTTCAAAAAAAGATATTCAAAAATATGCCGGTATAAATGAAAATAAAATTAATGTTGTTTTACTTGCAGCTGGAGAACAATTTAAGGTAATTCAGAATTCAGAATTAATAATTAATAATTTAAAGGAAAAATATAATATTCCCGATAAGTTTGTTTTATATGTTGGTGATGTTACATGGAATAAAAATCTCCCAAGATTTCTGGATGCGATTAAACCCTTGAAAGTCCCATTAGTAATGGTTGGTAAAAACTTAACAGATGAAAATTACGACAAAAATAATCCCTGGAATCATGATTTAAACCGCATTCACGAGTTATCAAAAAACGACAACAATATTATCCGCTTGGGATTTGTTTCAACCGAAGATCTTGTTTCTATTTATAATTTGGCAACCGTTTTTGTGATGCCTTCTTTATACGAAGGATTCGGATTACCAATACTTGAGGCAATGTCCTGCAGATGTCCAGTAATAACCAGCAAGGAAGGGTCCCTTCCTGAGGTTGCAAAAGATGCGGCATATTTTGTTGATGCCTATGATGTTAATAGCATTCGTAATGGAATAAGAAAAGTGTTTGACGATAAAAAATTGCAAAAAGAACTTTCTCAAAAAGGATTTAGAAATGCAAAAAATTTTTCCTGGAAAAGAACCGCAGAACAAACTTTAAAAGTTTATCAGGAAGTTATAAATAAATGAGTTTATTAAAGAAATTATTCAGCCACGAACTTATAAATGGAAGTTTTTATATTTTCTTAGGTTCAATGGTAGCCAATTTTTTGGCATTTCTTCTTAATCTTTTTTTAGCAAGAAATCTTTCGTACGCAGATTATGCAATTTTTGCCAGTTTGCTTTCTGTTATTACGTTAGCATCCATTCCGGCTAGCTCAATTAGTACGGTAATAATGAAGTTTGCAACCGAATATTTTGCTAAAGGTCAATATGAAAAGATTAAAATATTTTATCTGAAAATGTTTAAATTTATTTTTAGCTTGTCTTTTTTGATTTTTTTAGGATTTATGTTATTTTCGATATTTCTTAAGAATTTTCTTCATTTAGATAATGTTTTGTACATAATTTTGACCGGATTCACCGTTTCTGTAACCTATTTGTTTATAATGAATGCTGCTTTTTTACAAAGTCTTTTAAAATTTGCATTTATTTCATTTGTCAGCGTTATTGGTGGAATAGTAAAGCTTTTAGTAGGTGTTATTTTGGTTTTATTGGGATATAGGGCATTTGGTGGAATTTGGGCGATATTCTTTATGACTTTTATATCTTTTATTGTGGGTTACGTCCCTCTTAGAAAGATTCTTGCCGAAAAATATAAAAATGAAGATGTTGTTATAAAAACATCTGAGATATATTCTTATGCAGTTCCCGCTTTTATTATTTCTTTCTTTTTAACGTCATTTACGTCTATGGATGTGATTTTGGTAAAGCACTTTTTTAGTGCCAGCCAAGCAGGTTTCTATGCAGGTATTTCTTTAATCGGAAAAGTAATTTTTTATTTTACTTCGCCAATTCCAGTTGTAATGTTTCCACTTTTGGTAAAAAGGCACAGCACGGGTAGTAATTTTAAAAACCTTTTTTACCTGGCGTTATTATTAGTCGTTTTGCCGTCTTTTGCCATAACAATATTTTATTTTTTCTTTCCTGAATTTGTAATTAAATTATTTTTAGGAGGAAGACATTATCTTAGTATTGCGCCTTACCTTGGTTTATTTGGATTTTATATTACAATTTTTAGTATGGTAAATGTATGCGTCAGCCTTTTTCTTTCGCTTAATAAAACAAAAATTATGCCTTTAGTTGTATTAGGAGCTATTTTCCAGATAATTCTAATTTGCCTGTTCCACAATAGTTTCTTTCAGGTGATAGGCGTTTCTGTTTTTGTCACATTTATTCTGCTTATATTTCTTTTGATTTACTTCCTCAAAAATTATGGCGAGTTGCCAAAACTAAAAGGTACAATACCTTTCGTTAGCTCTCCTGGATAATAAGTTTGTGGTATACTTTTAAATATGGAATTCATCACTTTAATCAATAAAAACAGCGTAAAGCTAATAAAAGATGTTATACTTTATTCTCTTAAAGTAAACCAGGATGAATCTGGAGGAATTTTAGTTGAAACTTTGAGAAAAGATTGGAAAGAAATTTATGGTCCCAAAAGAGAGTTCTCCATGCAATATTATTCAGTAACAGATAGCAGTATTGCCAGAGATGAGAATGTGTGGCATTTGCATCCGAATTATCAGGAAGACAGATTTTTATTATCAAGAGGAGAAGTTATAGTTGCTATAGCAGATTTAAGAGAGGAATCATCAACAAAAGGAGTACTTAATTTGTTTCATATGAAAGCATATGAAGATCCATATATTGTTTTAATTCCCAAAAACACATTACATGGTTTCCTGGTTGTTTCTAAAGAGCCTGCTATTCTTTTAAATTTTCCAACAGGATTATATAATCCAAAGGAGGAAGGAAGAATTCCATACTCTGAAGCAAAAGTAAAAATCGACAATGGAGAGGATTTCAATTGGAATCTGGTAAGGAAAAAATTTCCTAGCATTTCTTCTTAAATGGAAAAAATAAAGTTATTATCCCTTGTTGTTCCTGCCTATAAACAAGAAAAAACAATTGTAAAGGATATACAAAACCTTAGTCAGGTTTTGTCTGACTTTCCTTTTAAACACGAAATAATAGTTGTTGTTGACGGATTTGTCGATAAAACCTACGAAATCCTCCAAAATCAAAAATCTAAAATCAAAAATCTAAAAATAATAGGGTATAAAGAAAACAAAGGAAAAGGTTCTGCCATAAAATTAGGAGTTAAGGAAGCAAAAGGAGATATTATAGGATTTATTGATGCAGGGATGGATTTAGATCCTTCAGAAATTTCCATAATGCTTGATATTATGGATTGGAATAACGCGGATATTGTACTCGGAAGCAAACTTCATCCGGAATCTAAGGTACAATATCCTTTAACCCGAAAAATTCTTTCTTGGGGGTACAGAAGTCTTACTCATCTGCTTTTTGGATTTAAAGTTAAGGATACGCAGGTAGGACTCAAATTGTTTAAGGGAAAAGTTGCAAAAGATGTTTTTTCAAAAATAATTGTAAAAAAATTTGCTTTTGACATAGAAGTTTTGGCTGTTGCATATAAATTGGGTTATACAAAAATTTACGAGGCACCGATAAAACTAGATTTTAGAAGGGCTAGTACAATAACATCTACCAATTTATGGAAAACAATCTTCTGGATGCTTTGGGATACCGCTGCAGTTTTTTATCGTCTCAAGTTCCTAAAATATTACGACAAAAAATGAATATTTTAATCCTAAACTGGAGAGATACAAAAAATCCAAAAAGCGGTGGGGCAGAGGTGGTAACCATGGAACATGCAAAAGCATGGACGAATAGAGGTCATAATGTAACTTGGTTTACCTCTAAATTTGAAAATGCAAAAGAAAAAGAAAAAATAAACGGAATTAATATTGTGCGACATGGTAATTTTATCACTGTTTTTATACATGCTTTTATTTTCTATTTTTTTTCAGATCAGAAATTTGATCTTGTAATAGATGAAATACATGGGCTTCCTTTTTTTACGCCTTTATATGCAAGAATTCCTAAAATAGTATTTATTCATGAAGTCGCTGATGAAATATGGGATTATATGTACCCCTTTCCTATAAATTATATTGGTAAAATCATCGAGCCTTTATATTTTAAGCTTTATAAAAATATAAGGTTTTGGACAGATGCCCAGTCAACTACAGATGATTTAGTACAAAAAGGAATTAAAAGAAAAAATTGTATTGCTATAAACTGCCCAATAGAAAATAAATCTTTAAATAAATTACCAAAAAAAGAAAAGATTCCAACTTTTATATTCGTAAGCCGCGTTGTAAAAATGAAAGGAATCGAAGAAGTAATAAGAGCATTTTTTTATATATTAAGAGAACTTAAAGATTCGAGGCTTTGGATTGTAGGAGACGGAGAAAAAAAATATGTGGAAGAATTAAAAGAGACAATGTGTTCTTTTTCTATATCTACAAAAGTTAAATTTTTTGGTCGGGTCGAGAATGCAAAAAAACTCGAGCTTATGAGAAAGGCCCACATATTATTACATGCTTCAGTTAAAGAAGGCTGGGGTTTGGTTGTAATTGAAGCCGCAAGCCAGGCAACTCCCTCTGTTGTTTACAATGTTTCGGGGCTTAGAGACAGCGTAAAAAATGGTAGAACAGGCGTTGTTTTAAATCAGAATACGGGCAAAGAAATGGCAAATCAGACGATTAAACTTTTTAATGATAAGAAAAAATATAAGGTTTATCAAGAAAATGCTTTGCTTTGGGCAAAAAGTCTAACTTGGGAGAAAGCGACAAAACAAAGCCTTAAATTAATAGAATCGGAAATAAAAAATGGATAAAAAATTATTTAAGTTCAGGTTTATATTATTAGGTTTAATATTAATCTTAGGACTTTCTTTAAGGCATTATAATATTTATACATGGCCAAGGCTTGGGGCAACTTTTGATGAATATGCTTGGACTTGGCTTGGAATAAGTCTTATTCAAAATCACATCCCTATGTCTTGGTCTCCTCATCCACAATATACAAATAAAAAACTCATTGTTTATCAAAAAGCGTATTTTGTTTTAGTGAAACCATATCTTGAACATCCGCCTCTCTTTGGATTAGTTGCGGGTTCGTTTGCAATGCTAAGAGGAGCAACAGACATATATCATGTTGATTTACAAAAAATAAGAGGGTTGGCCTTGCTTTTGGGAGTTTTTTCTATTTTTATACTTTATGTTTTCGCTGCAGAGGCTTACGGGTTTAAAATTGGACTTTTATCTTCATTTTTATATGCAATTATTCCAACAATTGCTGTTGGTTCAAGAATTGTTGAAAATGAGAACTTCTTTATACCTTTTTTTCTTTTATCGTTATTTTTAATCTCAAGATTTATAAAAACAAAAAACCCCTGGCTTAGAAATATTGCCGCAATAATTTGCGGGCTTTTGTCATTAGCAAAAATCCCATGGATTGCGGGAGCTTTTGCAATAGTTTTGATATTTTTCTATCTTAAAAAATATAAAGATGCTTCTAAATTTTTGACAATAGTTATTTCTATATTTTTACTATTTATAATTTATGGGGCTTATTACGATTGGAATTTGTTTACAAGTCTTTGGGGATTACAGCTACAAAGATATGATATTGCATTTAACAGTATCTTTGCTCTTTTTACATTACCTTATTTGGTTGACAGATTTATGATTGATGGATGGATTTATTTTGGCTGGTTTGCAATATTTTTATTGTCTGTTAAGGATTTTAAAAAAAATTTTCTGATCTTGCTTCCATTTTTAGCTTATTTTGCAGTTTTTGTTTTTGCAATCCCAAATGAACCCGGGCATGGATGGTATAGATATCCATTTTATCCATTTATGGTTATTTCAATAGTTTTATTTTTAAAAGAGTATTTTAATAAAAATTATCTTTTAACGTTTTTGTTCCTAATCTTAACCGGATTTTCAATGCTTCAATTGTCCTGGGCTCAAAGTTTAGGTTTTTCACTTGTAGTTTTTAGATCCTTCCTTATTTTATTTGGAATTTCTCTTTCTCCTTTATTTTTTCCAAAAACAACAAAGATCACTAACATTGCAAACTATATGTCTTTAGTTATAATATTCGTTCTAAACATCTGGGCAATAATAAATTACAATGAATTATAATTAAGCATGTAAATAATATGGATTATAGAATTGAGCATTTTGAAAAATTTAATGACAAAAGAGGAAAACTAATAGTTTTTTAAGAAACAGAAACTTAGAAAAAAGACTAAAAGAGTTTGGTCAAATTTATTTTGTTACTTTTAATAAAAAATGAGTTATAAGAGGAAATCATTATCATAAGAAAATTAGAGAATGGTTTGGGGTTGCCAGTGGAAAAGTGAAAGTTGTCTTATTTGATGTAAAAACAAAGAAAAAGAAACAAATGGTTTTGGATGGAAATTCTAAGAAATACGTAAGACTTGAGATAGGTCCGAATGTTGTCTATGGGTTTAAGAGTGTTTCCAAATCGGTAACTCTTTTAAACTATACCGATAAAGAGTGGTTAAGAGAAGATGTAATTAGAATGGAGGTTATTAAATGAAATATCAAATTCACAAAAATGCAATTGTAAAATCAAAAAACATAGGAGAGGGAACAAAAATTTGGGCGTTTTGTAATATTTTAGAAGGAGCAAAAATAGGTCGTAGGGGCAATATCTGCGATGGATGCTTTATGGAAGGAAAAGTTACAGTTGGAAATAATGTAACCATAAAAAATGGTGTGTATCTTTGGGACGGAGTTACCGTTGAAGATAATGTGTTTATAGGTCCCGCCGTTGTTTTTACTAATGATTTAAATCCCAGGAGTAAAAATACTAAATATGAGAAGAAAAAGACATTAGTTAAGAAAGGAAGCTCGATTGGAGCAAACGCAACAATTTTACCAGGGATTACGGTTGGAAAATATGCAATGGTCGGAGCAGGTTCTGTGGTTACCAAAAATGTGCCCGATTTTGCTCTTGTGTATGGAAATCCCGCAAAGATAATGGGAAAAGTTGATAAAAATGGAAAGGTTGTTGTTAAAAAGTGAACATTCCCTTTTTAAATTTAAAGGCTCAATATAAAACTATAAAACCCGAGATTGATGAGGCAATAAAGAGAGTGGTTAATAGTCAAATTTTTGTCTTAGGTTCTGAGCTTGAAGCTTTTGAGAAAGAATTTGCTAAATATCTTGGAATAAAATATGCCGTTGGGGTAAATTCGGGTACAGATGCACTAATTCTATCTCTTCTTAGTCTAGGCATGGGAAAAGGAGACGAGGTAATAACTTCTGCAAATAGCTTTGTAGCAACGACTGCCGCAATTATTCAAGTTGGAGCAAAACCCATTTTAGTTGATTGTGACAAGGATACGTATCAGATAGACATAAATCAAGTTCAAAAGAGTATAACAAAAAAAACTAAGGCAATTTTACCGGTTCATTTATATGGAGCGCCTGTTGAAATAGATAAACTTCAAAAAATCGCAAAAAAAAATAAGCTTTTCTTAATTGAAGATGCTGCCCAGGCGCATGGAGCAGTTTTTAAAAATAAAAACCTCGGAACATTTGGTGATGTATCAGTTTTTAGTTTTTACCCCGGTAAAAACTTAGGAGCATACGGGGATGGTGGTGTTATTGTTACCAACAACAAGAATCTTTACCAAAAACTTTTACTCTTAAGAAACCATGGGCAGTCAAAAAAATATTTTCATGACACTTTTGGTTTAAATACAAGACTTGATGAAGTTCAGGCAGCAGTTTTAAGAGTAAAACTTAAATATCTTAATAAATGGAATATAGAAAAAAACAATATCGCAGCAAAATATAATAAATCTCTTAGAAATTATAAAACCCAAAAAATAATAAAAAATGGTAAATCAAATTATTATGTTTTCGTTATTGAATCTAGCAATAGGGAAAGACTTCAAAAATATCTAGTTTCAAAAGGAATTAATACTTTAATTCATTATCCAATTCCTATTCATCTGCAAAAAGGGTACAAGCATCTTGGGTACAAAAAAGGTGACTTTCCAATTACAGAGGAAATATCCGATAGAATTTTATCTATCCCAAATTATCCAGAGCTAACGAATAACCAACGAGATTATATAATTGATAAATTGAACAAATTTGTGTGATATCAGTTTAATATTATGAACAATAATCCTTTGGTATCGATAATAATTCCAACAATAAACTCAGAAGAGTTTTTAAGAAAGTGCCTGACTAGTATAAAAAAACAGTCTTATAAAAATATAGAAATTATTATTGTTGACGGAGGATCTTCGGATAACACTCTAAAAATTGCTAAGGATTTTAATTCCAAAGTATACGAATATAAACCAAAAGTAAAGCCTGGAGTTTTTGATGCGCCTTATAAAAGGAATTTTGGAGTTAAAAAGGCTAAAGGAAGATATGTATATTATGTTGATACCGATATGGAATTGGGTAATAAAATTGTTGAGGAGGCAGTTAGGCTCTGTAGCGTAACTGCTGACGCAGTAATACTCCCGGAAGACTCTTTTGGCACCAGCATCTGGGCAAAGGCAAAGAATCTGGAAAGACGTTGTTACTGGGGAGATGATACGATTGAAGCTCCCAGATTCTTTAAAAAAGATGTGTGGATAAAAATGGGAGGGTTGGACGAAGATTTAGGTGGCGGAGGAGACGATTGGGATTTATATCAAAAGTTATTGGAAAATGATTATAAAGTTAAACGGACAAAAAGTATAGTTATGCATAACGAAGGAAATCTTAAATTAACTAAACTTCTAAAAAAAAGATTTATGTATGGACGGGATTCAGTAAAATACATATCTAAAAGACCAAGGGTAGGAATAGTTAGTTATTTTCCTATAAGAAGGGCGTATCTTAGGAATTGGAAGCTTTTTGTTAGTAGACCACTTGATTCATTTGTATTTATAATCATGCGAAGCGCAGAATATGCAGCTGGATTTAGTGGAGCAATCTATTCTTTTATTGTAAAATGAAAAATTTTTGGGTGGACAAAAAAGTTTTAGTAACAGGAGGGAGAGGCTTTATCGGTGCTGAAATAGTTAAGGAACTGATAAAAAGAGGTTCAAAAGTAACAATTACTACTCATGAAAGCATTGGTAAAATTAAAAAATTAGGTTATACAAAGATTATAAAAGCGGACCTAACTAATTATGAAAATTGTTTAATGGTAACCAAAAATATTGATGTTGTTTTAAATTTTGCGGCAATGGATGGTGGAAAATCATTTAAACAAAAACATTCAATTGCAATATTTAGGACAAATACCCAAATTGTTTTAAATATTCTTGAAGCAGCAAAAATAAATAATGTTGATAGAATTCTTATTATAAGTTCAATAGAAGTTTATTCAAGTAAAACTAAATCTCCGGTTAAAGAAGAGTATGGTTTTGACGGTGAATTGGATGAAGACAAATTCGGATATGCCTGGTCTAAAAGAATCGGAGAAATTGCAGCAAAATTATTTAGCCAAAATGGAAGCAAGATCGCCATCGCGCGCCTCGGGAATATTTATGGACCAACTGACACTTTTGATAAAAAAAGAGGACGAGTAATCCCTACGTTTATAGACAGAGCATTAAAAGAGGAAGATATTGTAATTTCTGGGAATGGATTACAAAAAATAGCATTTTTATATATTACAGATTTAGTAGATTCCTTATTGGATCTTGTTGAAAAATATCCTGTCGGAGAACCTATTAATTTAGTAGGCGCAGAGTGTATTTCTTTAAAAAATTTAGCTAGTTTAATTGTTACTCTTTCAAAAAGTAAGAGTAAAATTGTCGTTAGCAGCGGAAGCGATAATAAAGATAGGATTATAAGTATAGTTAAAGCCAGAAAAGTAATCGGATTTTCTCCTAAAGTGAATATAAATAAAGGAATAGAAACAATTTTAAAACAGTATTTCAGCTAATTTTTTATGAAAAATCCCTTTATTTCTATCATTATTGTAAATTTTAATGGCAAAAAATGGTTAGAAAAATGTCTTACTTCAATTTATTCTCAATCTTATATAAATTTTGAAGTTATTTTTGTGGACAACGGGTCAAATGATGGAAGCATAGAGTTTGTTAAAAATAATTTTCCAAAAACTCTAATTATAGAAAACAAAACTAATCTGGGATTTGCTGAAGGTAACAATACCGGATGTAAAAAGGCAAAAGGAGAATATATTTTGCTTATAAATAATGATACGTATGCAGAGAAAAATTTCATAAAAAATTTTATTGAAGCTTTTAACAAGATTCCCAATCTTGCTTGCGCCCAATCCAAAATTGTTTTAATGGGTAATCCGGAAAAATTGGATATGGTTGGGGCATATTGGACCGATTTAGCTTTTCTTTATTATTATGGTTATGGTAAAAATGCCAATAGTAGTAAATATAATAAGCCAATGCCATTTTTTTCCAATAAAGGCGCATCTATGCTTATTAAAAAAGAAGTTATAGATAAAATAGGCTTATTTGATGAAGATTTTATTAACTATTACGAAGAAACCGATTTTTGTCATAGGGCTTGGATAGCAGGTTATGAGTGTTGGTATTGGCCTAAGGCTATTTTATTCCATGCAACGGGAGGAACATCAAAAATGTTTGATAATTCATATATCCAGTACCATAATTTCAAAAATAAACTTGACAGTTTTTTAAAAAATTTTGAATTTAAATCATTGGTTACAATAATTCCGATTTATTTAATTATTAATTTCTTTTTGAGTATGTTTTGGTTATTTCAAGGAAAATATAAACATTTCCTCGCTTTATATAAAGCGATTTATTGGGATATAAAAAATACTAAAAAAATATTTATGAAACGTAAAGCAATACAGGCGTTCAGAAAGAAAAGTGATTATGAAATATCTAAAAAAACAAAAGTGAATCCTAAATTTAATTATTATTTGCATCTTTTAACTGGCAAAATAGAAAATTATTCTGAAAAAGATGAGAAATAAAATAAAAAAGGTTAAATGGGGAGAAGATCCTGAGGTTGGAGGTCCCAGAAATTATTTCAGAGAGACTTTAATAGTCAATTATTTGAAAAAACATGTATCAAAAGGCTTAATATTTGATGCGGGCTGTGGTAATGGATCACTTTCAATACGCATCGCGGAAAAAGGTTTTAAAGTAGAAGCAACAGATATAGCAAAAAAATCTTTAGACTATTTTAAAAACAAAGTAATAAAAAAGGACATAAAAAATATAAATATTAAATATGGCAGTATTTCAAAAACTAATTATAAATCAAACAGTTTTGACGGTATTGTAAGCGGAGAGGTGCTGGAGCACTTAGTAGATGATAAAAAAGCTATTAAAGAATTTTACAGATTGTTGAAAAAAGGAGGAATATGTGTTGTAACGGTTCCTGCAAAAATGGATAAGTGGGATTTTGTTGATGATGCCTCGGGGCATATAAGACGGTATAAAAGGGAAGAAATTTCAGATAAATTTAATGAACAGGGATTCAAGGTTTTAAATTGTTTTTACTGGGGTTTTACTTTTACTAATTTTTGGCATAGATACATTTATTGCCCATTCTTAGAAAACCAGATGAAAACAGATTTTAATGTAACAAATTCTGAAACGTTAATATCTAAAGCACTTAAAAAAGAGAAAGTTGTTTCTTTTTTTTCTAATTTTTTTTGGATGGATATGTTATTTTATAAAACTTCTTTTGGCAATTCATTATTACTGGTGGCAAAGAAATAGTGATTTAGACAGAGGATGTAGTATAATGCAGGGAATTAATTATGATTAAAAGAGTATTGGTTGTTGGTGGAGCCGGATATATAGGTGGTTCAGTTACAGATGTCTTAATTAAAACGAAAATCCCTTTTTCCGTATACGATAACTTGACTTACGAAAATGAATATTTAAAACCGGTAGATTTTATTTTTGGAGATATTAGAGATAGAAAAAAACTTGAAGCTCTTTTCCCAAGTTACAGTCATGTAATTTGGCTTGCGGCCATAGTTGGAGATGGAGCCTGTGCAATTAAACCTCAATTAACAAAAGAAATTAATCAGGATTCAGTTCGTTTTCTATCACAAAAATATAAAGGAAAAATTATTTTTACATCAACCTGCTCTGTTTATGGAATTAATACAGAGCCGGTAGATGAAAGTTCTAAAACTAATCCTTTGTCTATTTATGCAGCAACTAAGCTTAATGCGGAAAAATATCTTTATAAAAACAATTCTTTGATTTTTAGATTAGGAACGGTATACGGGATTTCGGATTGTTTTTCAAGAATTAGAATGGATTTAGCAATAAATTACATGACAATGAATGCAATCAAGTATAAAAAACTTACTGTTTTCGGCGGTAAGCAATTTAGACCCTTCGTACATGTTAAACATATTGGAGAAATTATTGTAAAAAATTTGGGTTTTGAGAAAAGAGGAATATATAATATTGCTTCCGAGAATGCTTCCATTATAGATGTTGCCAAGCAAATTAAAAAAGAGACAAGGTGTAAGGTAGTTGTTACTGGTCAAAAATTCGAAGACGATAGAAACTATTTCGCAAATGTAAAAAGGGGCTTGCAAGACAATATATTTACCAATAAAACCAAATATTCCATAGAATATGGAATAAAAGAAATAAAAGAATTAGTTTTATCTAAAAGAATAAAAGATCTAGAACTTAAATATTACTCAAATGAAAGATATTTATTGGAATCAATGCTTGATTAGGAAAATAAATTTATATAATAGCTAATATGAAATTAAATTATTTACCATCTCATCAGGAATTAAATACATTTGCAGATGATCGGGGCGTATTTGTTCCATTTCTAAACAATGCTGAAGTTTTAAGTAGTGGAAAAAAAAACCTTATTAAAAGAATTTATTACATCTATAACTTTGGAATGGGGGTCATCCGAGGATTTCATTTCCATAAAAAAGAATGGAAATATTTTACTGTAGTTTCGGGATCAGCAAAATTTATTGCTATAAATCCTAAAAATCCCAAGCAAATATTTACTTTTATAAGTTCTGATAGAAAAGCTAATTTAATAATTATTCCTCCAGGGTTTGCAAACGGTTGGGTATCTTTAGAAAACAATACAATCTTGGTTTGTGCTTCCACTTCCTCTTTAGAGGAATCGCTAAAAGATGATAAGAGGTTTGATCCCTATAGGTGGGGAAAGGATATTTGGAAAGTAAGAGGAAGGTAAGATGAGAAAAGTTGTCATTTTCGCCCCTACGGGAATGGTAGGAAGCATGGTCTACAATACTTTAAAGAATAAATATAGAATAATTCTTGTTTACAAAAACACACAACACCTTCAAATTTTAAATAAGAAATATTCGATTTCCCCTTCCGACATAAAGATAAAATTTGATATAAATAGTGTCTTTACAGATTATTTAAATGGTTTTGCTTACTCTTTCCCTTCTCCGAAAATGGAAGTATTAGTTAAAAAAATAGGCAAAGTGGATGCTGTTATAAACTGTGCTGGAATAATTAAACCGTATAGTATGATAAATCCCAATTCTACGGTCTTTATAAATGGAATTTTTCCTCATATCTTGAGTAATGTTTATAAAGAAAAATTGATACATATTACAACAGATTGTGTTTTTAACGGAGAAAAGGATGCTCCTTATGACGAAAGATCTCCCAAAAGTCCCAACGATCTCTATGGATTGTCAAAAAGCATAGGTGAACCATCCGATAAATCATTAGTTTTAAGAACTTCCGTTATAGGTCCAGAACTGTACGGGTTTCAATCGCTTTTGGAATGGTTTATGAGTCAATCTGGAAATGTTTTTGGTTTTACTAATCATAAATGGAATGGTATTACCACAAAAGAGTTTGCATTGATATGTGACACAATTATATCCAATAGAGATAAATTTCCAAAAAATGGTTTATACAATATATTTACAAACTCTGTTTCTAAATATGAAATGCTTTGTAAATTCAAAGAAAAATATCACACAAGCGTTATAATTATCCCCAAAAAATCAAAAAAACCCGTAGATAGGCGTTTATGTACAATATACTCTATTAATAAAAAATTAAAAATACCAACATTTAACGAAATGATTAACCAATTATAAATAAAGCCTTTTTATATGCAACATTCATCTTGTTTATTGTATAATCAACCAATCGAATAAGATGAAATCATTTCCTCAGGTATCTTTATTGCTTCTAAATTGGAATGGAATAGCTTTTACTAAAAAAGCAATAAAATCTCTTCTCAAAACCCAATACCCAAATTTTGAAATTATAGTTGTGGATAATGGATCCAAAAATAATGAAAAAGAAAAATTACAAAATGAATTTAAGAAATATCCTAATATAAAAATCATTGGTAATCCGACAAATTTAGGATATGCTGCCGGAATGAATGCGGGATTTAAATACACAAGGGGAGAGCTTGTTATGTTTCTTAATAATGACATGGAATTTGATAAAAATTGGTTGACCCCTCTTGTTAAAAAACTCTTTTCAGATAAAAAAATAGCGATGTGTCAGCCTAAGATTAAGGATCTTAAAGCAAAAGACCGTTTTGAATATGCTGCGGCAGCTGGAGGGTTTATAGATATATTCGGTTATCCATTTGCCCGAGGAAGAATTTTTTCAAAAATTGAAAAAGATCACGGGCAATACGATAATGAAAAAGATATAGCCTGGACAGGAGTATTTTTAACTACCAAGCAAGTTCTTAAAAAAATAGGACTTTTTGATCCGATATATTTCAATTATGCGGAAGATGTAGATTTATGTTTTAGGGCTTATGCCAATGGATATAAAATTGCCTATGTTCCTTCCTCAATTGTTTATCATTATGGGGGAGGTGTTATGGGAAAAAATCTTTCAAGAAAAATGTTTTACATACACAGAAACCATCTTATTCTAATTCTAAAAAATTGGGAATTTAAAACTTTATTGATCATATTAGTTCCTAGATTTTTAATGGATGTTGCAGCCTTTTTTTATTATCTGGCAAGCGGGTACAGCAATTTTTCCCTTGCTTTAATTAAGGCATATATGTCTTTACTGTCTATGCCGGTAAGAATATATAAGTCGCGAAGTTCAATAAGCAGTAGGGTAAGAAAAAACGGAATGGGAAAAATGCCTATATATGAAGGTAGTATTGTCTGGCAGTATTTTGTTTATAGAAGAAATAAATTTAGTCAGATAATTAAATAACTATGAAAAGTTTAATTGTAAAAATAAGAAAATTAAAATTCAACAAAAATAATTTTTATGTTCTAATTTTTTATTTTATTTTCGTAAATTTACTATATTTTAGTTTATATTTTACTTATTTTCAACAGGATGAGTGGTATGGATTTGGGCAGGCAATAGTTGGACTTAATAACAATTTCTCAAATCTTTTTGGTGTATTAGGAGGATATCATTTTACTCCATTATCTTCCCTTTTATATTTTATAGAGTATTATATTTTTGGTCTTAATTCTGCCGGGTTTGCATTTGTTTCGATTCAATTACATGTAGTAGCAACTTTTCTTGTTTATATTTTTTCAAAAAGTCTTCTGAGGAATGGAAAGTACGCCTTATTAGCTTCTCTAATTTTTTCCGTAGCTAATGCGCCGAGCCAGGCAGTTACATGGTTTGCAGCTTCTTCAATTGAATACGCTACTATTTTTGCTTTGTGTTCTATTATTTTTTGGCTTAAAAGCTTCGATGGTAAAAACATGAAATTAATGATGTTTCTATCTATGATTTTTTTATTCCTAGGCCTACTCTTTAAAGAAGATATTATTACACTATTTGCCGTGTTGCCAATTTTATCAATCTATAAATATGGAATCAAAAAACAATTAAAACCTTTTATTTCATTAATTATCTTAGGAGTTATTTATATAATACCAAGACTCGTTTTACAGAATTCCAATGCGTCTGCTATACAAATACATACTGTGCAAAGTTTTTATAATTTTTTATCGGTAACTATCCTTAATGCAAGAGTATTTATTACGGGATTAGGATTTACCATTTTATCGTCATCTATAATCATCGTTTTTTTAAAAACAGTAGTATTTGGATATCTGCTCTCCAAACTTACCGGCGGTTTTATAACAATACCCGATTCGGTTACGGAGATATTTTTTACTCCGCTTATTGCGGGAATATTGTCAATATTAACGGTTGTAATATTTACTTTTTTAGTTTGGAAAAACAAAAAATATATTACTTTTAAACAGGAGTTTTTACTTTTATTAACCATACCCATAAGTTTTTTTCCTTATATTTTTTTGGGAAGGGATATTATCTTGCCCGAATCAAGGTATTTTTATTATCCAATGATATTTGTAAGTATATTTTTGTCATTAATGGTTTATTTTATTAATAACTATTTTAAAGGTAAGAAAACAAAAGTTTTCTTAAGCATTTTATTAATCTCTTTCTTATTTATAAATATTCATTACGACACTAAAATCTCTAACTATATTCCTTTATCTAACACAAGGAAAAAAGTGATTAATGATTTGAACGCTGTAGTCTCCAATAAAGAGAGTAAGGTTATATATTACATTAGCGGTGATCCTTTGCCTTTCCAATCCGGGATCGGCCAAATGTTGGTAGTCTTGAGTACGCAAAAAAACAAAAACCTTAATCCATTTTTAGAAAATTATTATTTGTGGAATATGGGAAGCCAGGGGTATAAAGAAATAAAAAGCTTAGGTATAGGTTATTTTTATGATTACACCGAGATGAAAAAAACATATTTAAAATATAATTTAAAACCACAGAATGTAATAGCTTTAAAATGGGACGGAGTAAATTCTCAAATGAGAAATATTACTGAACAAACTAGAAAACTATTAATAAGTAATGAAGAATAAAATTTCATTTGTCACTCCCTTATATTCACCCGCTGATCTTTCAGGCTCCTCGGTTATGGTTAAGAAAATTGCGGAGCTGTTGGCTAAAAATGATTACGACGTAACGGTTATAACCTCAAACGCCCTAACCGGAAGATATTGGTATGACCCAATTTTTGGAAAAAAAATAAGTAAAACATCTGAAGTAATAAATGGAGTAAAGATACACAGGCTTTCCTGCAATCAATTAATATCAAGCCTTTGTTTTATTTTGGTAAAGTATTTATATTTCTTGATTCCTCTTAATTTACTTAACAAACTTAAAATTATTTACAGCGGACCGTATTTAAGAGGTTTGGAGAAAATTTTTATAAAAGAAAAATTTGATACTGTTCATTGTTCGCCATTTCCTCTAAACATTAATAGACAAGTAGCCAAGGTAATAAAAAAATATAGTAAGGAGACAAAATTAGTTTTTACACCGCTTTTACATACAGAGCTTAAAGAGTTTAAGAATCCGGAGCTAGGCAAAATTATTTCTGAAGCAGACAAAATTCACGTAATTACAAATTCTGAAAAAGATTTTTTGGAAAATTTTTTTAAAGTAGATAGCAGAAAAGTAACTGTTTTTCCTCTTTTCTTAGATACAGATAAGATGATAAATATGTTTGAATTAAATAAAGAAATAGAGAATTTTAGATCAAAACATAAATTAACCGGTAAAAAAATAATTTTATTTGCAGGCAACAAGGGATATTTAAAAGGCGCCATAACACTTTTAGAAGCAATAAGTGATTTGTATAAAAAAGATGATTCCTATAAATTAGTAGCAATTGGAAAAGATATGCCGGAGTGGAATAAAGAAAAAAAGAGAATCAATACAAATTTTCTTTTAGACCTTAATTATGTAGATGAAAAGACAAAAGAAATAATATTTGCTTCCTGCGATTTGTATTGCATGCCTTCAATTAGCGAATCATTTGGTTTGACATATTTGGAGGCCTGGCATAAGAAAAAACCTGTAATTGCTGCTTCTGTTGCTTCTTCAAAAGAAATTGTAGGTATGGCAAATGGCGGATTACTGGTAAAATTTGATGACAGGGAAGATCTTAAAGATAAAATTAGACAAATATTTAAAGATAAAGAAAAATCTAAAAAAATGGGACAAAACGGATATAACGCCCTCTATTCAAAATATAATATTGATGAATTTTATAAAAATTTTGTATCTATTATATGAAAAGATTTAGAAATCTAAATATCTTATCATTTATCAAAAGTAAGAATTTTATATTGTTCTTGATTTTTCTTGTTCTATTTTTAATTCCTTCTTTGTTTTGGGGAAATTTATACCAAGTTGGAGGGGATGATACTAGATTATATTATTTATTCCCAAAAGAATTCTTGCAAAACTTTGTCTTTAATATAGTTTCAAATAACTCATTAGGTGTCAACAGTGGATATTCTTCAGTTTCTTTTTTTGCTCCTCAAATTATTATCATATATTTATTTAAACTGGTCCCCTACGTAAATGTTCAATTAGTTATGTATGGATTAAATCTGGGACTAGGTTTTTTCTTTTTTTATTTATTATTAGGATTATGGATAGAAAGTAAAGGTAAATATGATTTTTTGATAAAAATTATAGCAAGTTTGTTTTATATATTTTCCATATACATTATTAAAACTTTATACTCCTATCAGCTTTTATCAATTTATCTAGTCTCTACTATTCCCATCACTTTATATTTATTTATAAAAGGAATTAACACAAAAAGAATTCAATTTATTTTATTAAGTTCATTGGTATTTTCTGCTTTTAGTTCAACCATAAATTCGGCTCCATGGTTATTTGGTTTATTTTTTTCTTTGCTTCCTCTTCTTTTATTTATTTTTTGGGAAAATAAAAAAATCTTTATATTTTATTCCTTATTATTTCTAATTTCTATTTTCTTATTAAATTTCTATTGGTTAAATACTTTTTTGCTTCCACACTTTGTTAACTTAGGTGGAGCAAATATTACAAATTATTTAAACTCTAGTAACTTTAAAAATTCCACTCGAGATTTAATAAATGCTCTTTCAACCTTAAACAGTCCTTTAAACCAATTCTTTACATATGTTAGAACATCTTGGTCTGAGCTAGAAATATTTAATTATATTTATTTGCCAAACTTAATATTTATATTAATAATTATAGCAGCAGGCCTCTTTGTTAAGATTAAATCAAATAAGTTAGGAAAGATATATTTATTTTTATTATTTGATTTGCTTTTGTCATTTTTTCTTTTCACCCCTAATTTAGGCAACTGGAGTGTAAACTTATTCATATTATTAAATGATAAAATTCCCTTTTTTACCGCTGTTAAAACAATGTACGATAAGTTCTCTTTTGCAATGTCATTTAATTATGCTTTAGTTTTTGCAATAAGTTTAAAAATTATTTTTGATAAAGTTTCAGACACGAAAATAAAAAATTTATTATTGGCTTTTATTGTTTTAATCATTTTTATTAATTCAAAAAATTTTATATTACCGAAGTTTAATGATGATAGTTTTTCTACCAGAATAACGAACTTTAATAAAGATTATTATGATTTAACAAGCTATATCAAAAATATGCACGAAGCATCAAGGTTTTTGTGGCTTCCTCTAACAAATGCAAGCTATGTTGTAATTGAAGATCAAAATTTGCTTAATCATTACTATTGGGGTCCTTCTCCGTTACAAATTTTGTCTCAAGCCTCGGATTTAACTGGATTTTTGAGCTTTCCAACAGTTTCAAATCCATCGTTAAGCAATTTAATTGAAGTGAGTATAGATAAGAAGAATAATTTTAGAGCAATCTCTTACTTAAGAAGATTCGGAATTAAATATATAATTATCAACAACACATTGGACACAAAAATAAGGGAGAGCAGGTATCTTTTTAGTAGCAGTATGTATGAAAAACAAATGGGAGGTTTTAAAAAAGAAATTTTAGGCAAAAAGATAAGAGATTTTGGCAGTAGATATTCATTGTATTCAATAATTGACAAGTATAAAACTGATAAATTATTTACAACAGATAATATCAACGAATTTTCTGATATAGAGGAAGTCAAATATGAAAAAAAACAGAGTTACGAATATAACATAAAAATAAGTAACTTATCGGGTAAAAAATATTTGGTTTTCCTTGATCCATATAGTAAGGGCTGGAATATATACTTGCAAAATAGTTCAGGGGTTTTACTACCGTTCAAAAATATAATTTCTTATAGATATGGAAACTCATGGTTATTAGATACGGATTATATAAAAAGGAATTTTTCTAAAACTTCTTATGAACAAAATAAGGATGGATCAATCAATTTTAATTTAAGACTTTACTTTTATCCACAAAAATTCACTTTTTTTGCAAATTTAATAAGTATTTTGTCAGTAATCATAAACGTATTTATTATTAGTTTTTATTGGGTAAGACAATTAGTTTCCGCCAAAAAATGATTTATTTCTTTTTTTTAGAAAGGTAATATCATTCGGAATTAGTGTTAAGAAAAGGTTTACAGAAGATCGTAAATTTAAGAGTGTATAGTAATATTTTTTTCCTTCGAAATATTTTCGGATAAGAGTTTGATTGTAATCATAATAAATTTTAGTATTTTTGTATAAATAATAGAAATTTCCAGGCCATAGGTTGAAGATAGTTTTTTTCATAATTCCAAGTACTGTAAAAATAAAATCTAAGATCAGTTTTGATTTTGAGATTTTACTATTTTCAAATTTATCTTTATAGAATTTCTCACGTTTATAAAATAGAATTTTATTTAATAGTTTAACTTTATAAAGAGACATTAATTTGTGTAGAGTAAGATAGTCACTAGCTGAAAGAGAAGATAGATTGACGTATCCTCCTATTTGCTTTAAATACTTGGTTTTATAAATTCCATAAAAAATACAAGTTTTAAATCCATAAAAATCTTCTTTTACAAAGTCCTCAAAAGTTATATATGTTTTGGGATAGTTGGAAAAGCTTTTTCTTTTTCTACGGTTTATTTCCCCTGATGAGAAGATTACCTCAAATTTTGGGGCGATTAGCGCAACGTTATCAGAGCTTTTTTCAAATTCTTCCAGAATTTTTTTTATAAAGTTTTTATCCCAGACATCGTCATCTGCGGCCCACATAAAATAATCTCCAGAAGCTTTGTTTAAAACAAAATTAAAGTTTTCTATGGCTGATAGTTGTTTTTTTTGCTGGTAATATTTAAAGTTGTTTTTATGCTTAAAAGCATTGCACGCCTCTTTGGTTTTATCAGAGGAATTATTATCAGATACTATTATTTCGTAATTTTTGTAAGTTTGACCAAATAGATTATCTAAAGCTTTCTTTAGATAAATACTTTTATTTCTAGTTGGAATTCCGATGCTAATTAATTTTTTATATTTTTTCATGACTTAAAAACTTTACTATTTTTTTAGTAGTATTAAAATTTGCGTATCTTAATAGAAAAAAATAATTATCAAAGAAAAGAGGAAATATAAGTCTCAAATTAAATTCTATCCTCTTGTTTTTTATAAAACTGAATGACTTACAAGAATCGTCAAATATTTTTTTCAGAAATTTTTTATCTAGATTAAGGTCAATGCCATTTTCTTGCATTTTTTTTAGACCCAACAGATGGTTACAGACCCAGGTAGATATAAATATTTCTAATTCCTTTTGGCAATGGTATTTTTTCGCAACAGGATTCATTAAGGAATAATAGCCTTTAATTCCTAAATTTAATTTAAGGAGGTCATCTTTAGATCTTAGAGAATTTGACATATGAATGCCCTGAGAGCCTACCTCGTTATTTATGACTGCCATTTTTCCGTGTATTCCTATTAAACCAATAAGCGCATAATCGGTAAAGAATACAGAATTATATTCAGGCATTCCACCTATCCTTTTTAAAAGTTTATTTGTGACCATTCCGGTAGACCACCAAAAATATGGAAAAATTTCATTTTTTAGAAATTGATTTAAAAATATTTCAGGATTGAGCAGAGAAATCTCATTATTTTTTTTCAATTTGTTTAGCATCGACGTTTTTTGGTTTTTTAATCCGTACGCTTTCAGCATTTTTTTATCTTTTATCAACAAATAGCAAGCTCCATAATAACTATCATATTCGGGATATCTTAGGTAGACATCAACAAGTGTTTTCAGCATAGTTGTTTTTACTGGATCATCATCGCTTAATAAAACTATGAAGTCACCTTTTGCATAGGAGATTGCTTTATTGAAATTTTTTATTGCTCCAATATTTTCTTTATTTTTTTTATAGATTATTTTCCTTGATTTAAAACTATTGACTATTTTTTTTGAGCTTCCTTGTGGGTCATTGTCGGAGACTATCACTTCATAATTTTTATACGTTTGATCAATAATTGAACCCAAAGTTTCCCTCAATAGTTCTGATCTTTTATATGTTGCGATGCAAAAGCTAATTAAGGGAAGCTTATCTATTCTTTTAGTTTTTAATTTATTTGGCATCTATGTGTATAGTTTTATATATCTTTCCAATCCAGATTGCCAAGAAGGTAACGTTACCCCTAGTTTTTTTGCTTTTGTGTTTGAGAGGGCTGTAAATAAAGGCCTTTTTATTTTTCCATAGATTCCCTTTCTTTCTATGGGTATTATTTCCGTATTAATGTTTTTTAATTTCATAATTGTTTGAGCAAAATCTGCCCATGAACAATATCCCTCGTTTACTAAATGATAAATTCCGGGAGTAGCATTTTTGCTTATGAGTTTTAAGGTAGCCTCAGCTAAATCATTTGCATAAGTTGGATTAATAATTTGATCACAATTTACTTCATAAAACTTTTTTCCTTCGACCTCTCTAATTGTATTAATTACAAAATTTCCCTTTTTCTTACTTCCATATTTTCCTCCAAACAATGCGCAAGTTCTAATAATAATACTATTGAAATTGTAATCTAAGCATGCTAGTTCTCCTGCAAGTTTTGAAATGCCATATATTTGTAAAGGGTTTGGCCTGTCTGCTTCAACATATTGCTCACCTTTTTTTCCATCAAATACATAATCCGTGCTATAAGTAATGGTTAATATTTTATTATTTCTACAAATATCTGCAATATTTCTTACTCCCAAAGTATTGACATCGAATGCAATCTTTGGGTTTTTTTCACACTCGTCTACTACCTGATAAGTAGAAGTGTTAATTACAACTTTAGGTTTTATTCTTTCAATCTCTTTTTTTACCTGATTATATTTTCTAACATCCAGTTCTTCTTTGCCGAATGCAATTACAGAGAAACCCAATTTATTTGCAGCTGATACTAATTCTTTACCAAGTTGACCATTTTTGCCAATAATCATTAAATCTGCCATATTATTTTTTTATTAAACTCCAAGCCTGATCTTTATCGGCAATTACTAATGGCTTAAGCGGCCAGGTTATTCCAAAGAATGGATCATTCCACCGAAAACCTAACTCGTGCTCTTTGGAATATTTCCCCGTCATAAAATACAATACTTCAGAATTTTCTTCCAGTGTTTCAAATCCATGCGCAAATCCTTCCGGAATATAGAATACTGTTTTATTGTCTTCGGAGAGTTCTACGGCTTCCCATTTTCCATATGTTTTTGAATTTTTCCTAAGGTCTATTGCAACGTCAATGATTCTTCCTTTTATGCATTGAACAATCTTTGCTTCTGAAAATGGTTTCTTTTGCATATGCATTCCTCTGAGCGTTGCTTTTTTCTTATTGAAGGAATGATTTATTTGACTTATCTCAAATTTAATCCCTTGCTTAAGAAAAACCTGTTTTTCAAATGATTTTAAAAAATATCCTCTTTCATCGGAAAACTTAGTGGGTTCAATTATAAATAGTCCTTTTATTTTTGTTTTATTAAATTTCATACTATTTTTATTTTAGGTACAGGAATAATGAATTTACCTTTATTTTTCTTATAAACTGATAATTGTTTTATTATCTCATCTGCAATGTTCCAACACAAAATAATTGTATAATCGGGCATATCTTTAATTATTTTCTCCGGCGGATACACGAGCAAATGGACTCCGGGAACGTAAAGATTCTGTTTTTCTTTAGCCTTATCTACTATAAAATCTACATATTTACTGTCTATTCCAAAATAATTTAAAAGAATTATGCCTTTAGCAGGAGCGGAATAGGCGGCAATTGTCTTATTCTTGTTTTTTATGTTATCAAGAAGAGTAATTAAATCCTTTTTAAGCTTTGTGACGTTCTTGTTCATTTTTTTATATGTAGATATTTTATGAAAACCCTCCTGAAGCTCTTTATTTTTTAATTTTTTAACCTTATCGGAGATTTTAAAAACATTAGGATGTGAAATATAAATAAGAAGAGAACCTCCTTGCATTGGGGTAATTTCAACATCGTAAATTTCAAGATCAGCAAGCTTAAATAGATTTTGAAGAGCAATTAATGAATAATAGAAAACGTGTTCATGGTAAATAATGTCAAATTTATTTTCAAAAAGGCCTCTTAGATATGGAAATTCAAAAATAGCAGTTCCTTGGGGTTTTAAAGAAACTTTTACTCCTTTAACAAAATCAACAATATTTGGTACATGTGCTAAGACATTTGCTCCAAAAATAAGATCAGCCTGAACATTTTTTTCTTTTTTAAGTTTCTTGGCTGTTTTTAAGTTAAAAAATTCATTTATTGTTTTTACTCCTCTTCTATTTGCAGCTGCGGCAATGTTTTTAGCAGGATCAATGCCCAATACTTTAATTCCTAATTTTTTAAAATATTGCAAAAACGAGCCGTCATTGCTCGCTATTTCTAAAACTAGGCTTTTGGAGTTAAGTTTTAGCCTTTTTGTTAAGTATTTTGAAAGTTGCTCGCAATGTTTTAAAAACAGTTTAGATGTACCTGAAAAATATATATAGTCAGTAAAAAGCTCTTTTGGATTTATTGTTTTTGTAAGTTGAGTTAAATAACAGTTAGGGCAAAATGCGACAGTAAGATCGAATTTTCTTTCTTTTTTTAATTGCCCCTTTTTTAAAAATGAATTAACTAAGGGGATTTTCCCAAGGGAAAAGAATGGAGTCATTTCGTTTTTACAGGCTCTGCAATAATACATAAATTATTTTATGAAATTTAGTTTTCTTTATACCAGATAAATATTTCTTTAATTATTTTTTTGAGTTCTTTCGTTGGTTTCCATCCTAGTTTTTTTACCTTAGAATAATTAAGTGACTGAAATGGTATTTCATTTATTGCATTATTCATGATTTTATATTTAATTTTTTTGTTAATGGATTTTTCAATTATGTTGATTAAGTCTAGAACTGAGAGTGTATCTTTTGAGCCAAAATTATAAGCGTTTCCCTTCGCTTTTTCTATTTTAAATGCAAGCAAAAGATAACCCTTTACGACATCTTTGACGTAAATATAATCTCTTATAAATTTTCCGTTACTTCTAATTTTAAAAGTTTCATCATTAATAATGGATTTCATTAATTCTGGAATAAGTCTTGTAAAGTTAATATCTCCTTCTCCGTAAACATTTCCAAAGCGAGTAATTGCTATTGGTAAATTATAAGTATTAAAATACGTGTAAGAAATTAAATCAGTAGCAGATTTAGAAACATCATAAGGGTGGGTGCCTTTTAAAGGATCAGATTCAATATATTTCTTTTTGTTTAGTTCTCCATAGGCTTTGTCTGAAGAAGCAATGATTATGGCTTTAATATTTTTGCTTTGTCTTGCAAGTTCCAAAATATTAACTGTTCCCATAATATTGGTGTTAAATGTTTTCCATGGATCTTCAAAAGCATCCAAGACTATGGTTAAGGCGGCTAAATGAAATATGTACTCAATCTTATATTTTGTAAAAATCTTTGATAATTTGTTTAGTTGAGTAATGTCAATTTTCTTTATTATTGTTTTTCTACTTAATTTATTAATTATGAAGTAAGAACGCGGATCAAATTTAATATCTAAGACAATAACTTTTGCGCCTAAATTTAAAAGTTCTTCTACTAAATGTCCGCCTATAAATCCTGCCCCTCCGGTAACTAAAACTGTTTTATTTTTAAATTTTATTTCCATACAATCCAAGGGGGATTACCAGAATCCCAAATTTTGTTTAAATCCTCTAACTCCTTGTATGTGTCAACCGCATACCAGAAGCCTTCATGTTTATATATCGAAAGTTCTTTTTCGCTTGAAAGTTTTTGCAGCATTGGATGTTCTGTTTCTCCCGGTTTTAAATAATTAAAAACTTTTTTATCAAAAATCATATATCCTCCGTTTACCCAATCCGAAAGAACCGGTTTTTCCTCAAATCCTGTTACTAAATTATTATTAATTTTTACAAGTCCGTACTTTGATCTTGGATGAACACCGGTAATAGTGCCTAAAGTTTTTTGTTTTTTGTGAAAGATTAACAAATTTTTAATATTAAGATTTGATACTCCGTCTCCATAGGTGACCATAAAATATTTATCTTCGGCGGGGATATATTTTTTACATTTTAGTATTCTTTCTCCGGGTAGTGTTTCCAAGCCCGTATCTACAAAAGTTATTTTAAAATTATCTATTTCTAACTTATTACTCGGAAAAAATTTTATTTTGTGGTTTTTAGTATTTAATAAAAAATCGGAAGCAAAAGCTTTTTGATTTAGAAAGTAATCTTTAATATATTCGGCTTTATATCCTAATGCGAAAATAAATTCATTAAATCCGAAAGAGGAGTAATGCTTCATAATGTGCCAGATAATTGGCTTTCCTCCTATAAGAACCATTGGTTTAGGTTTAAATTCAGTTTCTTCCTTAAGCCTGGTTCCGGCTCCTCCGCAAAGGATAACGACTTTCATGAACAGTATTATACTATAAAAGATAATTTTTATGTATTATAATTGCCATAACCATAATCAATGAAAGAAATTGTTAAAAGCCGTTTTTTTACTCTAGGAATAATTCCTCTTGCGTTATTTTTATTATGGATTTCCCTTATTTTATTTTATAATCCCTATTCACCTTTTTCCGTATTAAGATATTCTCAAAGCGGAGCTGACAAAATTTCCGGCAAGCAAGGAATACTTTTGGCAAAAGATAAAGTTTATGGAGAATTTAAGTCGCAGGATAATTATTTGGGAATTGTTTTTTTTAATTTTAATATTTTTAATAGGACAAATTCCGATACGGTAGTTTTTAGAATTAAGGAAAAAAATAAAAATAACACAAATGATTGGTATGCAATCAATAAATATAAAGTAGATAGATTTCAGAACGGATTTAATTATCCATTTGGTTTTCCCCCGATAGAAAATTCAAAAAATAAAATTTATTCGTTTGAAATAGAATCTTTAGCTGGTCAAAATGAGGATTCGATCGGTATAAATGGAGTAGATTCAAGCACTTCATTTATTTCTTCCGAGTATGTTTTTCCCAGGTCTTCTTATTTTGCGAATGATAAAGAGCTTATTGGATTTATTGTTAAGAAATATATTAATTTTTTTATAAACCCTGTTTTTTATCCTATTTTACTACTATATATTTTTCCTTTGTTTTTTTATTTAATACTACCTTTTTCAAAAAAAAAGAAATATGTTTGTAAATATATTTTATTCTTCCCTCTTTTTATATTGATACTGTTTGATAAATTTTTGGTAGACGAAGTGGTAGATTTAATTACTTTTGAACTTCAATTATTTTGGATAGTGTTAATTATAATTTACAAGTGGGAGAGTAATGTAACTTATTTATTTGCTTTGCTTTTTATTTTAATGTTACCCTTTTTAGTTTTTTTTGGAGCAATTGAAACTGCGGAAAAAATTGCAATACAGGCATATTTCTTTATGGTTATAGCAACGGGGGAGTTACTGATAGAAAGTAAATTTTGTTTTAAAAATCCAGTTTCTTATAAACAATTTATTAAAGGAATAACAGATATAAAATTATTAAATAATATTTAGTATGAAAAATTTATCAAAGATTTGGATTTTATTACTTATAGTAGTTATTTTACTTATTTATAGAAATTGGTTTATTTCTATTCCCATTATGGGAGGAGACTTTTCTTTAAGCGGGATATCTATAAAAGATATCGGCTTATATCCTTTTTCGTGGTTTCTTTCGAATTTAGGTTATAACGGTTCATTTTTGCTTTTTGCATATCCTTTAAACATTCCTTTATTTGTTTTTGCAAGTTTTATTGGCGTATCTCTTGCAGAAAACCTATTGTATTTTTACTCGTTTATAATTCTTTCTTTATTTAGTTCAGGGTATGTGTTTAAAAAAATGTTTAAAGAATCGTCATTTTGGATCATTTCTTCATTATTATTTACTGCAAATACTTATATCTTAATGGTGGTTGGCGGGGGACAAATGGGGATTGCATTATCTTATTCAATTACGCCTTTAGTTATATATTGCTTTATTAAACTTATTGATTCGGAAAATTTAAAAAATTCTTTTATTGCTGCTTTAATTTTATCTTTACAATTGGTGTTTGATTTAAGAATTGCATACATAACGTTGACAGCAATATTAATTTATTGGTTAGTTAAAGTTTTGGAGAATATAAGTCTGAAATATATCTTAAAATCGGTTTTATTTACATTTATAATTCCTGGAGCTATATCTTTGTTTATTAATTTCTTTTGGATTCTGCCAACAATTGCTACTCGGCAAAACCCCATAGAGCAGTTAGGAGCAGCTTATTCGACAGAAGGGGCGGTTAAGTATTTAAGTTTTGCAAACTTTGAAAATGCGATCGGACTAATGCATCCAAACTGGCCGGAAAATATATTTGGAAAAATAGGTTTTATGAAACCGGAATTTTTATTGTTGCCAATACTGGCATTCGCAAGTCTTTTTTTTGTTAATAAGATTAAAGACTTAAGACCTAAGACTTATGTACTTTATTTCGCATTGTTAGGATTACTCGGAGCATTTTTAGCAAAAGGAGCAAATGATCCCTTTGGCGGAGCATATCTTTGGATGTTTGATCATTTCCCCGGATTTATTATGTTTAGGGATCCGACAAAGTGGTATCTTTTGGTTACAATTTCATATTCGATTTTAATACCGTTTACGACTTGGAAGATATACGAGTTACTTAAACTTAAAACTAAAAATCTAAAACTTAAAATAACAAAATATATTCCTGGTTTATTTATAATTTTGGTTTTAGGATATTTGTTGTTTCTTATTCGACCCGCTCTGTTTGTTAAATTAACAGGAACTTTCAAGTCAACTGTTATTCCTAATGAATATGTTAGGTTAAGCAATTATTTATCTTCGCAAAACAATTTTTCAAGAACATTATGGGTTCCGATAACTCAGAGATTCGGATTTTACTCTAATAACCATCCGGAAATTTCCGCTTCGGATTTTTTTAATCTCTACGACAACAATGAACTTGTTTCCAAAATTAAATCTTCCAAAACATTAATTCAGGAATCAGGGGTAAGTTATGTGATTGTTCCATACGATAGCCAGGGAGAAATTTTTCTAAGTGATAGAAAGTATGATAATAAAGCTTATCTTAAAACAATAAGTGAAGTGGAGAAAATCTCTTGGTTAAAACAGCTTCCCGGGTTTGGTAAAATAGCAGTTTTCGAAACTTCTAATTCAAAAGATCACTTTTGGTCTTTAGCAAAGAATCTTAGTTTCACGTACAACTATGTTAGTCCTGTTGAATATACGCTGAGCGTAAAAAATGCTAAAAAAGGAGATATCATTGTTTTTGCCGAGGGCTATGATGCGAAGTGGACGGCGAGCACGCCAAATAATAAGTATCAAATATCAAGTTTAAGGTATGATGAGAGATTTAACAGTTTTATCCTGCCCAGGGATGGAAATTACAATCTAAGAGTTTATTATACTCCTCAGGATTACGTTAATAGCGGTTTAATAGTAAGCGCAGTGACATTTTTTAGCCTAGTAGCCTATTTTATAATTACGATATTTGGTTATAGATTCAAAAAATGGTAAAATACGAATATGATATCGGCTGTAGTTCCTGTTTACAATGAAGAAGAGAGTATTGAAGCATTTTATAAAGTTTTAGAACAAAATCTTTCAAAACTTGATAAAACTTATGAAATTCTCTTTGTTGACGATGGATCTTCCGATAATACCTTAGAAATTCTTAAAGCGCTTGAAACCAAAAACAAGAATGTAAAGATTTTGTCTTTTAGGCAGCATAGGGGTAAAGCTGAGGCTCTGACCGCGGGTTTTCAGGCTGCAAAAGGTGATTTGATTGTTACGCTTGATGCTGATTTGCAGGATAGGCCTGAGGAAATAGAAACTCTAATAAAAAAACAAAAAGAAGGGTTTGACCTTGTTTCGGGCTGGAGAAAATACAGAAAAGATCCTCTTCAAACCCGTCTTTCTTCAAAACTTTTTAACTTTTTAATGTCCGCTTTTTGGGGAGTACATCTACACGATTATAACTGCGGACTTAAGCTTTATACCAAAGATGCGGCAAAGAGTTTAATTTTATACGGAGGAATGCACAGGTTTATTCCGCTTATGGTTTCCGAAAAAGGCTTTAACGTTACCGAAGTAGCGGTTGTTCACGAAAAGAGAAAATTCGGAAAGTCAAAATACGGATTTTCAAAGATTTTTAAAGACGTTCCGGATATGTTTACGCTATTATTTTTGACAAAATACGCAAAGCGTCCCTTACATTTTTTCGGTATTGCTGGAGGAGTACTCGGAACAATTGGAATTTTGATACTTTTGTACTTATCGATACTACATTTTCTTGGAGAAACAATCGGTACGAGACCGCTTCTTACTTTTGGAATGATTTTGGTTTTAGCAGGACTCCAAATTTTTTTCACAGGTTTTTTGGCTGATTTAATAATAAGTTTATCTGAAAAAAACAATTTTGGTACTTCAACAAAAGATGGCATAAAATACAAATCCGAATGAAAATACAAGACATTTTATTTCTTGTCGCGTTTTTATTTTTGATTTTTAAAAGAGATAGTAAATTATCTTTATATTTCGGATTAGGATCAATTTTAGTATCAATTCCCTTATTTTATTTTCAAGTTTTTTTTACGGCAGAACGTTTAATTTGGTATTCTTTTGCATTCATAGTTTTAAGTATAATTGTAATGATTTTTAAGGAAAGAATGATATGATAATCGGAATTGATATTTCTCAGCTTGCGTACGAAAATACCGGGGTGGCTAACTACCTTCGGAATATAGTTCAAAAACTAATTGATTTGGATAAGCAGAATCAATACGTGCTTTTTTACTCGAGTTTAAGAAAAAATCTTCAATCTTCAATCTTTAATTTTCAATCAAATCCAAATGTTTCAATCAAACAATTTAAAATTCCACCAACGATGCTAGATTTTATGTGGAATAGGCTACATATTATGCCGATTGAAAATTTTATCGGGGATGTTGATATTTTTATTACCTCCGACTGGACAGAACCTCCCACAAAGCATGCTAAAAAAGTCACATTTCTTTACGATTTAATTGTTTATAAATACCCGGAAGAAAGTCACAATCAGACAGAGTTTAATCCTCTTAAATTTACTATTTCCCCAAATATAGTTGCTTTGCAAAAAAGAAAACTTAAATGGGTTAAAAAGGAATCAGACCGAATAATCTGTATTTCAGAAGCTACGAAAGAAGATGCTGAGGAAATTTTAGGAATAGATAAAGCTAAACTTAAAGTTGCGTATCCCGGTATATAGTCAAATTATCCTCAAAACTGGAAATACCTGGTAATATTTGGTAATATATGGAAGTATATGGAAATTCCTCTTAATTACAATTTAACCAGAAAAATGGTTGATTTAATTTCTAAAATTGAGGTAAAAAAAACTATTTTAGACAATATTCAAATTCCCCATAGCCTAGTCACGAGGCTTAGGAGACAATCTCTTCTTAAAAGTTCTTTATTTTCAGCCAAAATTGAGGGAAATAAGCTTAACCTGAA
>Ga0182027_10001722_pt1 | contig 36118 bp, 29 predicted proteins | sample 712E1DmetaG_FD_121300 | JGI IMG/M metagenome (GOLD analysis project Ga0182027, IMG submission 121300) | Permafrost microbial communities from Stordalen Mire, Sweden - 712E1D metaG (Illumina Assembly) | ecosystem: Environmental > Terrestrial > Soil > Wetlands > Permafrost | place: Sweden...
ATCATCGCCGAGGTCATGGACAAGGTCGGCAAGGACGGCGTCGTCACGGTCGAGGAAGGCCAGTCGCTCGGCCTCGAGAAGGAATACACCGAGGGCATGCAGTTCGACCGAGGGTACATCTCGGCCTACTTCGTGACCAACCCGGATCGGATGGAGACCGTTCTCGACAACCCCAAGATCCTGATCACCGACCGCAAGATCTCGGCCGTACCGGACATGCTCCCGGCGCTCGAGAAGGCCGTTCAGATCGGTCGCCCCCTCCTGATCATCGCCGAGGACGTCGACGGTGAGGCGCTGGCGACGCTGGTCGTCAACAAGCTCCGCGGCACCGTCCAGGTCTTGGCCGCCAAGGCCCCGGGCTTCGGCGATCGGCGCAAGGAGATGCTTCGCGACATCGCCGTCCTGACAGGCGGCACTGTCATCAGCGAGGAGATCGGCCGCAAGCTCGACTCCGTGACGATCGAGGACCTCGGCGAGGCCCGCCGTGTGGTCGCCACTAAGGACGACACGACGATCGTCGACGGCGCCGGTGCCCCTGAGGCGGTCAAGGCCCGCATCGCCCAGATTCGGGCCCAGGTCGAGGAGACAACCTCCGACTACGACAAGGAGAAGCTCCAGGAGCGACTCGCCAAGCTCGCCGGCGGCGTCGCCGTCATCAAAGTCGGTGCGGCCACCGAGGTCGAGCTCAAGGAGAAGAAGCACCGCATCGAGGACGCGCTGTCAACCGTCCGAGCCGGCATCGAAGAGGGCATGGTCGCCGGTGGCGGCGCCACCCTCCTGCACTGCCAGGTCGTCCTGAACAAGCTCAAGCTCGGCGACCCCGACGCTCAGGTCGGCGTCGACATCGTCCGCCGGGCGCTCGAGTATCCGATCCGCCAGATCGCCGACAACGCCGGCGCCCACGGCGAGGTCATCGTCGACCAGGTTCGCGGCATGAAGCCGGGCTTCGGCTACGACGCTCTCAAGGGTGATTTCGGCGACATGTTCGAGAAGGGGATCGTGGACGCCGCCAAGGTGACCCGCTCCGCTCTCGAGAACGCGGCGTCGATTGCCAAGATGGTGCTGACGACCGAGACCCTGATCACCGACATTCCCGAGAAGAAGGATGCTGCCGGCGGCCACAACCACGGCGGTGGTGGCGGGGACATGGACTTCTAGCACCTTTCGCGACAACTCGACGAGGCCCCGGGCGATCCGCCCGGGGCCTCGTCGCTTGCAGGGTGGGACAAGGGTACGGTTGCGGGACAAAGGTTGACATGTCACCCTGCGGCGGCAGATTGTGATCTCTGCCTAAGTCCAACTGGAGGTTCACACCTTGATTCGTCAACCCAGACCGGCCCTGGCCGTCCTTGTCGGGCTCGTCGTGGTCTTCGCCAGCGCGTGCAGCAGCAGCGGGAACACCTTTCCCGCCGGACCAACGGGTGGCGCGGGCGGCACCTCGGCTCCGACGAGCGCCGCTTCGGCCGCCGCCACCGTCAATCTCAGCGATCCCAACTCTCTCATCACCCAGCTCATCAACGGCGGGCCCGCCGTCACATCGTTCCACATCAACATTGCGGTCACTGGAACCATCAAGGCCGCGGCTCTCAGCAGTGCGGCGGGCAGTGCCGGAGGCATCCTCACCGGTGACCTCAAGCTCGACGGCACAACCATCGACGGCGACGTGGACGTAGCCAACCAGGCTGCCCACATCTCGCTCAACGTTCCTCCGCTGGCTGCGCTGGGCAACCTGCCCCTTACCGGCGATCTGATCCTCAAGGACAACGTTCTGTACTACCAGGTCAGCCTCCTCGGCACCAAGTACACCGAAATGGACCTCAGTAGCCTTGGGGCCAGCCTCGGCAGCCTGGCGAGCACCCTGCCTGTCGCGGTCCCAACTCCCGGCGCGTCCGCCCTCGCGGGCGTGGCCGACGAGGTCGCCCAGGTGCGCCAGCAGCTCCAGGCGGCCGGCTTCGCCGCAAAGCTCGTTGGCGTTGAGCAGGTCGACGGCAAGAACGCCTACCACATTTCGATCTCCCTCCCTCTCGACGCGATCAATAGCGACATTGCGGCGGCGGCGGCGAGCGCCGCGCCGGGGATGAAGCTCGACTCGGCCTCCGTGGACATCTGGACCTACACGGACAACTACCAGCTGGCCAAGATCCAGATCCAGGGGGCCTCATCGACCGTCGGCAGCCTGGGGATCACCGTCACCATCACGAACTACGGCGTTCCGGTGACGATTGCCGCCCCGTCGGCGAGCGAGATCGAGAGTTCAGCGCCGTAGCGTTTGTGGCGTCCGCCACATGACCGACTCAGGTAGCCCCGGGCGTACGCCCGGGGCTACTGGCGTCTTGGGTGGTGGCCGCAGCCCGGGTTCCCGGCCGCGCCCCGACTTCGGCCTTCCTCGCCGGGCTTTCAGGCGGGGTCCGGCCCGGTCCGGCTAAACTGCCAGATGCCGCGAACGCGGCGTTGCCCAGCGCCGGCGTTCGCCAGGCCGTTGGATCTTGGGCCGGCATCTCGTGTGGAGGGATCAAGTGTCTCGTCGGAAGTCGATGGTTAGCGCCGCCGCCGGCACTCTGGCCGTCATGGCGCTCCTGGCCGGTTGCTCGTCGGCACCCCTGACCGACCCCCGCAAGATCCTCTCCAACGCCGAAACGTCATTCAACGCCCTGCAGTCCGTCCACTTCCAGATCTCGGCCGGTGGCCAGTTCCTCTTCGGCGTCGAAGCGCCCACGCCAACGCCTACGGTCGCGGTTTCTCCGACGGCGACGGTTTCGCCAACCGCAAGCGTTTCACCGAGCACGTCGGCCGCGGTCAGCCCCGGTCCGTCGTCCTCGGCGAGTGCCAAGGCCTCGCCAACCGCGACGCCCACCCCGACCCCGACGCCGACGCCTACACCGACTCCATCGCCCACGCCCGTCCCGTCGCCGTCCGCATCCGCCTCGCCGACCCCGACGCCGACGCCGCTATTCACGGCCATTCCGGTGACGCTCAACGGAACCACGGCCGACGGCGACATCGACTTCGCCAACGGTAACGCCCACGTGGTCGGAGGCCTGCCCGGTCTGCCCGGTCTCTCGGGCGAGCTGTGGGTAATCGGTCCGTACGCCTACTATCGTCCGTACGGCGCCACCAAGTACACGACGGAGAGTACCTCGTCGCTGCCGATGAACCCGGCGCTGTCCAGCGGCCCGGCGTTCGTCGTGTCCCAGATACTGGCCGTCGCCGCCGACCCGGGCCTGAGCCCGGTGCTGGTTGGCATCGAGCAAGAGCAATACGGCACCTGCTACCACATTCGCGTGGATGTGACGCAGAGTGCGCTGAACGCCAAGCTCCAGAGCTCACTCGCCGTCCAGTCTCTCGGCAGTGGCACGGTCGACCTGTGGATCACCGAGGGGGGCTTCCAGCTGGAGCGGCTCGAGTTCTCGACGAGCGACCCGAGCTCCGGTGCTGCGGCCGTCCGCCTCGTCCTGTCGAACTGGAACAAAGTCTCACCGATCCTGACGCCGCCCGACAGCGAGCTGGACATCCCGGCCAACCCGACCTAGATGTAGACCGGTCGGCCGGGCTCACACCATCCGGCCGGGATTCGGCGCCCGTACAATTCCAGGGTGAGCAGAAGTCCACGCCACGGGCCGGACGCCCGTAACGATCACGGCCACGATCGGGCGCTCTCCGAGCCGCATCGCGGTACGCGGAAAGCGCCTGCCGTAGGATTCGGGTCGGGCACCGACGGGCCGGAGGGTGGGCCTGTGGCCGACGCTGGCGCGGTTGAGAGCGCGTCCGCTCCGAGCTTCTCGGCCGGCCTTCCGTTCACTGCCGAAGAGCCGCCGCTTCCCGACGACGCTCCGCCGGAGGCCTTCGACGGGCCGCGCATCGAGCCGCCGGAGCCGTCGCCGTTCGAGCCCGAACCGGTGGCCGTGGCCGAGCGCCTGGCCGCGACCGAGGCGCTGGCCGAGAGGATCCTGGCCCGCCTCAATCCAGAGCAGCAGAGGGCGGTTCGGGCGACCGACGGACCCGTCCTCATCCTGGCGGGCGCAGGCAGCGGCAAGACGCGCGTCCTGGCTCATAGAGTGGCCTACCTGGTCGGCGTCAAAGGCGTACGGCCGTGGCAGATCCTGGCCGTCACCTTCACCAACAAGGCGGCCGCCGAGCTGCGCGCCCGGATCGTCGGTCTGGTGGGCGAGGAGGCCGGCCGAGAGGTGGCGATGGGGACCTTCCATGCCCTGTGCGCCCGGGTCCTGCGTCGGGACGGCGCGGCGATCGGCCTCGATCCCCACTTTGTCGTCTACGACACGGACGACCAGGGGGCCTTGATGAAGCAGGTCCTGCGAGAAGAGGACCTGCCGATCACGGGCGAATACAAGCCGAGCGTGATCCTTGGTGCAATCTCCCGGGCGAAGAACGAGATGCTCGATGCCGACTTCGTCGCGGCCAACGCCCACACCCAGCGGGAGCGGGAGATCGCCCGACTCTACCGGCGCTATCAGGCGCGCCTGAAGACCGCCGCCGCGCTCGACTTCGACGACCTGCTCCTCGAAGCGGTCCGGCTCTTCCACGATGCGCCATCGGTCCTGGAGCGGTACCAGGGCAGATGGCGATACCTGCACGTCGACGAGTACCAGGACACCAACCGCCCGCAATACCTGTGGGTCAAGGCCCTGGCTGCGAGCCACCACAACCTGTGCGTCGTCGGCGACGACGACCAGTCGATCTACTCCTGGCGAGGCGCCGACATCCGCAACATCCTCGACTTCGAGGCCGACTATCCAGACGCAACAGTGGTCAAGCTCGAGCAGAACTACCGCTCGACTCAGCTGATTCTCGATGCCGCTCACGCTCTGGTCACCCATAACTCCTCGCGCAAGGACAAGAAGCTCTGGACAGACAACGCCGGCGGGCGGCAGATCCAGCGATTCGAGGCCTACAACGAAGAAGAGGAGGCCGAATGGATCGCGCGCCAGGTCGAGGAGCTGACCGGAGGCCGCAGCTCGGTCCTGACGCGGCGGGCCGACGAGGATGCGGAGCGCTGGGAGCGTGGCGATGTCGCGGTGATGTACAGGACGAACGCCCAGAGCCGGGCCGTCGAAGAGGCCTTCCTGCGCTACGGCATCCGCTACCAGCTGGTCGGCGGCACGCGGTTCTACCAGCGTCGTGAGGTCAAGGACGCGCTGGCTTACCTTCGGGTACTCCGCAGCGACGCGGACCAGGTCAGCTTCGAGCGGATCCTCAACGTGCCCGCCCGCGGCCTGGGCGAGAAGACTCTGGAGCAGCTAAGGGTCGCGGCGGGAGGCGGGCGGGCGAGCAGGACAGGCGCCGGGGCCGAAACCGAGGTCGGTGCCGAGGCGGGTGAATCCGGGCTGGCTGAACTCTCGGCGGAGGGCCCGACCTACTGGAGCGCCATCGTCGACGGTGCCGCCGGACGGCTGGACGCACTCGGTTCCCGGGCCCGGAGCGCCCTCGCCAGCTTCGCCGCCCTCGTGGAGCGGCTTCGGACGCGGATTGGGGCGCTGCCGTTGCCGGAGCTGTTGGACGCCGTGCTGGAGGGCTCCGGCTACCGCGCCATGCTGGCGGATGGCTCCGAGGAGGGCGAGGAGCGGTGGGCGAACCTGCTCGAGCTCCGGTCGGTAACCACGCGCTACGACGACCTGACGCCCGACGACGCCCTCGACAGATTCCTCGAAGAGACGGCCCTGGTGGCCGACCAGGATTCATATGAGGTCGGCGCGGACGCCGTGACCCTCATCACACTGCATGCCGCCAAGGGGCTCGAGTTCCCAATCGTCTTCATCGCCGGCCTGGAGGAGGGCATCTTCCCGCACAGTCGATCACTCGACGACGTGAAGCAACTCGAAGAGGAGAGGCGTCTGGCCTATGTTGGGATCACGCGGGCCAAGCGACGCCTCTTCCTCTCGCACGCAGCCCGGCGGGCCACTTGGGGAAGTGGCGGCCTTTCCGTCCCGAGCCGCTTCCTGTTTGAAGTTCCCGCGGCCCTCATGGCCGGGCCGCGCCTGGAGCGGGCCGACGACTTCGACGACGACATCGGGGCCGTAGATCCGGAATTGGTCTTCGGCCGGCGTCTGGGGAGCCGTTTCGGGACGCCGATACGCGCCGGTGGCCGAGCTTATCGAACCGGGGGCGGGGCCGCGGGCGGGCCCAGGGCAGGGGAGGCGTTCAAGCCGACGCGCGACCTCGGTGCCCGGCGTGAGGCGTACGACGCCGGTGCCCGGTCGGGCAGCCTGGACGTGCCGAGTCGGCTGCCGCCCCGAACGCCGGCCGCCGACTCGCCGCCGCTCGCCCCGTCGGCCTCTCGCCCGGCTCCTGCTGCCCGTCCCCGCATCCCCGGCGAGAGGCAGTTCCGCGATGGCGACCGAGTCCGTCACCCACGCCTGGGTGACGGTATCGTCGTGACCTCCAAGCTGACCCGGTCCGACGAGGAGGTGGTCGTGGCGTTCGGGAACGGCGGCGGCGTGAAGACCCTGCTGGCGAGCATCGCGAACCTGGAGCTGACTGGATGAAGCGTGCGGTCGGCGCATGGGCCGGACGGCCGTCGACGTTGGGCCGCCGTCGACCGCCGGCGCCCGGCGGGGTCGATCGGTTCGGTGACCGCGACGGCGCGCCTCGAGAGAGATGGCCGGTTACCATGGGCTCAACCGGCAGGACCGATCCGGCCGGATTCGACCGATCTGCAGTCAGGTAGGAACCTCCCCAAGATGACGAAGCCGAACGTATCGCGAGCCCGCCGCGCCAAGGTCGGCGGCAAGGCCACCCTCGAGCCCTGTGCCTGCTGCGGCATTGCCCCCGACCCGCGCGGCCGTCCGCTCTCGATCACCTTCGAACAACCCGACGTCATCTTCGATATCGAGGAGGACATCCTCGAGACATGGGGCGAAGATCCATTCCTGGCGATCAAGAACGTGGGCTTCTTCGTCAGGGTCCTCCTGCCAGTGAAGTTGACCGATGGCTTCTCGGTCGATTTCGGCACCTGGCTCGAAGTTCACTCCGAGGATTTCCGCACAGCCTGGCAAACCTGGAACTTCCCGGAGTATTCCGAGCTGACCCTCGAGGGCTACGTGGCCAACGCGATCGAACCGTGGAAGAAGCTGCCCCACGAGTTGGTACGGGCGGTGGTCCGCGACGTTGCCCAGGTTCCTTACCTGGACTCGTGCGGCGACGAGCTGGTCAGCCGGATCCTGAGCGAGACCTGGCCGCATGCCGACGTGCTCCAGCCCTACGCGAAGCTGCTCAAGGCTGAACCGGAGATCGGCGGCTGACCCGAGTTTTCGGCGCGGTGGCGCGGTGATTGGTAGATGTCCACGGTCACGGTCCGATTCCACGGCTCGCTCAACGATTTCCTGCCCCTCGGTCGACGCGATCTTCCGGTCGTACGCGAGTTCGAGTCTCCGCCCGCGATCAAGGACACGATCCAGGCCATGGGTGTTCCCCACCCGGAGGTCGACCTCATCATGGCGAACGATCGACCGGTCGATTTCAGCTACCGGCTCAGGCCCGGCGATCGGATCGAGGTCTTCGGGCTGGATCGGCCGGCTGGGCTGGCCGGTTTGGCCGGCTTGGTACCGACTCCGCCGGAACCACCCAGGTTCGTGCTGGACGGCCACCTCGGCCGGCTGGTGCGATATCTTCGAATGCTTGGCTTCGACACCCGGTACGACCGCCGCGCCGAGGACTCGGAGCTGGCCCGGGCCTCCGCCGAGGAGAGTCGAATCCTGCTGACTCGCGATCGCGGCCTCCTCAAGCGGTCGGTCGTCCGGCACGGCTTCCTGGTCCGCGACGACGACCCTCGTTGCCAGCTCGCGCAGGTCGTGGCCCGTTATGGCCTCTCGCGGCTGGCCGCGCCGTTCACTCGATGTATCCGTTGCAACGGGGCCATCCGCCCGGTCGGTCGATCGGAGGTGGTCGAGCGCCTCGCCGGCCAGCTGCGAACGCTTCGCTACTTCGACTCGTTCGGCCGCTGTGACGGTTGCAGCTCGATCTACTGGCCCGGCTCGCACTACGATCGGATGAGCCGCGTGGCGCAGGAAGTGCTGTCAACGGGGCTGCCTATCGGCGAGAATCATCCGGACGGCCAGGGCCGGAGGAGCGTCGAGTGAGCGAGGCGAACGAGCAGGCAGTCGGGCTGCCGATCGCAGCTGAGGCGGTCGAAGCGGTACGCGCACGGGGTGAAGAGGCTGCCGCGCGCCGACACGCCGAGCTCGCTCCGATAATCCGCCAAGCCAATGAGATGTACTACGTGGCCGACGCGCCGGAGTTGAGCGACTCCGAGTACGACGGTCTGATGCGAGAGCTGACCGCAATCGAAACTGCCTTTCCGGCGTTGGTCACCCCCGATTCGCCGACGCAGCACGTCGGTGCGCCACCGGCCGGAGCGTTCGGTGAAGTGGTCCACCGGCGACCGATGCTCTCGCTCGGAAATGTCTTCGACGAGGATGGGTTGCGGGCGTTCGACGGGCGCGTCCGGCGCGGGTTGGGATTGCCGCTGGCTCCCGAGCCTGCCGCGGACCTCCGATACGTCGCGGAGCTGAAGATCGACGGCCTGGCAGTCTCGCTGCGTTACGAGCGCGGTCGCTTCGTGCAGGGCGCGACGCGCGGCGACGGCACCACGGGCGAAGACGTGACGGCCAACCTGCGGACAGTCTCCGTTCTGCCACAGCGACTGCGCGAACCGGTCATGGCGGAGATCCGTGGCGAGGTCTTCATTCCCAAGGCGGAGTTTGCCCGCATCAACGCCGAACGCGAGGAGGTTGGGCTGGCGATGTACGCCAATCCCCGCAATAGCGGCGCCGGCTCGCTGCGCCAGCTGGATCCGGCCGTGACGGCGTCGCGACGGCTGTCGACGTGGTCGTACCAGCTCATCGAGGATGGGGCCGACGGGCGGCCGACAGTCGCCAGCCAGTCCGAGGCCCTGGCCCGACTCTCCTCACTCGGCCTGCCGGTCAACCCCGATCGCAGTGAAGGAATCGACATCGAGGGCGTGATCGACTTCCTGCGCGACTGGCGCGAGAAGCGCCATGACCTCCCGTACGAAACCGACGGCGTCGTGGTCAAGGTCGATCGCTTCGACCAGCAGGAGCGGCTCGGAATGGTGGCGAGGGCGCCGCGCTGGGCAATCGCCTACAAGTTCCCGCCGGAGCAGGTCGAAACCGTTCTTGAGGACATCGTCCCGTATGTCGGCCGGACGGGCACGCTGACGCCGGTGGCGCACATGAGACCGGCTCGGGTTGCTGGCTCCACGGTCTCGCGGGCGACTCTCCACAACCTCGACGAAGTTCGGCGCAAAGACCTCAGGATCGGCGACTGGGTCGTGCTTCAGATGGCGGGCGACGTGATTCCCGAGGTCGTGCGATCGATCCCCGGGCGTCGAGCGGGGACCGAACGAGAGTTCGAGATGCCGGTGGTCTGCCCGGTTTGCGGCACGCCAGTCGTCCGCGACGAGGGCGCGGTCCGCCACTACTGCCCGAACCCGCGCTGCCCGGCGCGGCTGTCGCAGGAGTTCGCCCACTTTGCCGGGCGCGGCGGTATGGACATCGAGGGCGCCGGCTGGGCCGTCCTGGAGCAGCTCCTCGAGCGCGGCCTCGTCAAGACCCGGGGGGATTTCTACCGCCTCGGGGTCGACGACCTGATAAGCCTGGACCGATTTGGCCGCAAGAGCGCCGAGAACCTGAAGGCTTCGATCGAAAAGTCGCGCCGACGACCGCTGGCTCGCATCTTGAACGCCCTCGGGATACCACAGGTGGGTGAGCAGACCGCGATCGACCTCGCCGCTTGGATCGCGGAGCGATGGCCCCGCGAGGAGGGCGAATCCGAGGCTGCGTGGACCGGCCGGGCGGCTGCGGCCCTCCCCGCGATCGCGGCGGAGGCGTTCCAGGACGTCCCGGGAATAGGGGCAGTGGTCGCCGGGAGCATCGCCGGCTACTTCGGGTCGCCAGAGACGGCGGCCGTGCTGGCCGACCTCGTCGACGCCGGCGTAGTTGCCGAGCCGCCCGCCAGGCGATCGGCCCCGGGAAGTGGCGCCGCGGGCCCTCTCGCCGGCAAGACCGTGGTCGTCACCGGCACGCTCGCAGGCTTCGACCGGGCTGGGGCCGAGGAGGCGGTTCGAGCCGCCGGGGGCAAGGCCGCGGGCTCGGTCAGCAAGAACACCTCGTATGTGGTCGCCGGCGAGGGTGCGGGCTCGAAGCTGGCCAGGGCGGCGGAGTTGGGTGTGCCGGTGCTGGACGAGGCTTCGTTCCGGCGGCTGCTGGCTGGCGAGGAGCCGTAGCCGCGACTATCCGTCCAGCCGGGTAGCAGGCCCCTGTCACGGCGTCACAAGCCGTTGGGCAGACCGGCGGCCCGGCGGGCCGGCTCGGCCTCGCCTTCAACCCATGGCGGAGTTGATCTGACCCCAGATCCAGTCCGGGCGCCAGTTCGGGACCGGGCCCAGGATCAGCCGCGGCGCCTGCCAGGTCTCGCGCCAGCCGCGCTGCTGGAGCTCGCCCCACGCGGCCGCGTGCTCGTCGGGGACACAGGCTCGGACGAGGGCGCCCCCAGGGACGATGTTGCGGTGCAGCTCGAGCAGGAACAGCCCGTCTTCGAATCGCGGGGCGACAATCACTCCGTGGGCTCGCTCGGTCGGCAGCAAGAACCCGCGCAGTTCACCCTCGTCATCGAGGACCCAACCTTCCCCTTCGGCAAGTACCGCCAGCGGAACGGATCTGTCTTCGGCGGTTGCGCATGCGTCGAGCTGGAAGACGCTCGGTAGGTCGGCCGGCTCGAGCCTTCTGACGCGGGCGCCCTCCGGTGGGATCGGAGAGTTGGGTTGGTGACCGGCCTCGAGCTCGTGATAGCTTGTGAGGCGCCGAAAGCCTATGCGCTCGTACATCGGGCGGCCAGCGTCGGTGGCCACGAGTGAGAGCGTCACACAGCCCGCTGCCCGAAGGCGCCGGCACAACTCCTCCGTTACTGCCGTGCCTATACCGCGATGGCGGAATCCCTCGGCCACGACAATCGCCCCGAGCCACCCCACTGACCCATTGAGCGTTGCGAGCCCTGTGGCCATCAACCGACCGTTCACTACGCCCACCAGCGGCTGGCACGTGGACGTCCGCAGGACGAACTCGTAGAACCGTTGCCGATCGCGCCAGCCCTGGGCTCTGCCCAGCTCGACGGCCGCGTCGATGTCGGCCGCTGTCATGTCACGAATTCGAAAGTCCGAACCCACCATACGGGAACTGTAGCGTCGGCTTGATCGCAAGAGAATCGGCGGCCGCGAGCCAGACAGCGCCGCTGAGGGGATCCCGGCGTTCGGCGGCGTCCGATTCCATGACGTCCACCGACTCGGCGCCTCCGGGCCGGAGATCCTTTTCGACTACCCGGTCGAACCCGTCATATCGAGCTGGCTGATAGCTCTGCGATCGATGCAGCCTCCGGTTCACTGACCGGGCCGAGGCCATGCGGACGAGCGCGCCAACGACCGAGGCGTAGACTGCCGGCCGTGGCCGCTCGGATGCACTTGCAGTTGTTGGGCACGTTTGCCCTGCGAGCCGGCACGCGCGTCGTCCACGACGAGTCCTGGAAGCGTGGCAAGGGCCAAGGGCCTGTTGAAGCTTGTAGCCCTGGCGCCTGACCACCGGCTCCACCGTGAGCAGGTGACGGAGGCTCTGTGGGCCGCCCTGGACCCTGATGCGGCGATGAATCAGCTCTACAAGAGTCTCCACTTTCTGAAGGCTGAACTAGCTCCATACGGGCAGCCCTCGCCGCTCAGGGTGATCGATCAGTACGTTTGCCTGGATGGTGCGATCGGCGTTGACACGGACCAGTTCAGACAGCGTGCCGCGCTGGCCCTCAGTGATGGATCCGATCGACGCAGATTCGCCGACGCGATCGCTGAGTATTCGGGTGAACTGCTGCCGAGCGATCGGTGCGAGGAGTGGGCGACGGCGCCGAGGGAGGAGTTGGCGCGGCTCCATCAGGAGTTGCTGGTGGGGCTCAGTCAACTCGATCATGCGCTCGGCAACGATCGTGCGGCGGTCACAGCCCTTCGCCAGGTGATCAGCGGCGATCCCACCAACGAGCCGGCCCACCGCGCCCTCATGCGCCTGTTCGCAGCCGTCGGCGACCGCGGTGAGGCCGTCCGCTAGTACCACACATGTCGTGATGCTCTCCGGCGCGAGCTGGACGTGGATCCCTCGGCGGAGACCGAAGCCCTACACCGCAGCATTCTCGAGAAGAGCGTCGCGCCGACCGATGACGTGGGCGCTACGCGTGCCGAACTCCTGGAGGAGCTCGGCGACGTCATGCGTCGGGCCGGAGACGTAGAACACAGCACATCGCTCTACGAGCAAGCGCTGGCAGGTCTCCAGGCCGCCGGCGATCCGCAGGCCGCGCTTCGCTTGGGCGGCAAGGCAGCCATCGGGCAGCTGTTGCGGGGTGATCTCCAGGCAGCCACTCGGCTGGTGAATGCGACGCAGCGAGGTCTCGGGGACCAGTCACCCGCTTACGTGACCGCTCGGACGTACTACCTGTTGGCGCAGCTGCGCTGGCACAGCGGCCGGTACGCCCAGGCGCTCGCCGCCGCCGAACGTTCGCTGACCGCGTCACTCGAGGGTGCGGACCTTCGCCAGCAGGCCGCGGCGCTGGAGATCCTGGCCTTGGCCTGTCATGCACTCGGCGACTGGCGACGGGGCGTCAGCGCTGAGATCCGTCGGCAGGCTCTCGCCATCGAGGATGGGTTCCTGGTCGACGAGGCCTTCGAAGGCCACCTCTGCCTGTGGGAGTATCACCTCTACGGCGACCGGCCCTATCGGGAGGTCGAGCGGTCGGTCAAGGAAGCCCTTGCCCAGGCCGAGGCAGCCGGCAACCTGCGGGCGATGGCCGTCTGCGAGCATGCCCTCGGCTCTCTCCACTTCGTCGTGGGTCGCTGGACTGAAAGCCGCGATGAGCTGGCCCGGAGCGTTCGACTGGCCCGTGCCGTGGGCGCCTCTCAGGGAGCGGTTATCGGCGAGCAGCGTCTTGGCTGGCTGGAGACGGCCACGGGCCAGACCGCCGACGCACGCAGGCGGCTCGAGCGGGCGCTCACCGAATCCCAGGACGCCGACAGCCCCCTTACGCGCCACCACAGTCGCACGCGCATCCTGGCCGCCATGGCGCGCAACCATCTTCAGAGGGGCGCGCTCGAAGATGCTCGAGACAGCGTGGATCGAGGCTTCGCGGCCCAGCGCGACCTGGGCGGCTGCGTCACATGCGACGCGCTGCTGTATCCGACGGCCGTGCCCGTCTACCTCGCCACCGGCGCCATCGACCGCGCCGAGCAAGCCCCGGGCGTATCCCTGTCCGCGGCGGCTGCGACCTTCGAGCGTCTCGGCCAGCCGTACGACCTGGCGCGAGCGCTCTCCGCCCTCGCCGTGGTGCGGGCGCGCGCTCCGCGGCGGCGCGAGGATGCCGCGGAGCTACGCCGGCGCGCCGACGGACTCTATCGAGCCCTTGGCGCTGGGCCCGATCCGGATCGCGTTCGGCTTGTCCTCGGCCGTGCCAAAGGAAGCTCTGGGGAAGGTCTCGTCGGCTAGGGTCGGCCTAGATCCGCAGTCGAGGTGCTCAAGTGCCGCTATCCATGGACATCCATCACCCGGTCGACGGCGCGACGATGCGAGACGTCGCCGACGCTGATCGAGCCACGACCAATTCACCGCGCGAGGTGCACCTCGCGGCCGACGCCTGCGCGTCCTGCGAGGCGGTGTACGGCATATTGGTCGATGCCAGGACGCACCTCGACTGGGCAGGGCGCGGTCAGCCACCGTACTTTCGCCTGCTCTCGCTGGAGGCTCCTGACGGCCGACTGACCGTTGGTGACGTCTTCTCCAGCACCGGCTCCATCCCGGCCAGCGGTCGGCGCTTCCACGACCAGTCGCGCGTCGTGCTCGCGGAACCGCCGTCGCTGTTCGAATTCGTCACTGAGGCGACGGTCCCGGGCCGAAACCCGATGCAGGCCACCTTTCGGCATCGATACGAGCTCGAGCCCAACGGCGACGCTGCCGGGTCCGGTACATCTGCCGACAGGAGAACCTGGTCCATCCCATGCTGCGACTCAGCCTGCCCCTGGTTCGCGACCTTGTCTGGAAGTTCGGGATGCCGATGATGATGAGCGGCGGCCTTCGGAACCTGGTCCGAGCCGCTGAGCGGCGAGCGGCAGGTCCGATGTCATCGGCTGGATCGAGGTGACGGGCGACACCGCAACGCGGCTCGCTCGCCCGTCCGAATTGCAGGACGACGGCCATTCGGCTCCTGCCAGGAGTATTCCCATGTACGTCACTCCGGTCGTACCCGAGGAGGCCACGGGCGCCATTCGCGATCTACACGAGGGCGATCTCGCGGCGAAGGGCTATATCCCTAACTACACCCGGCTCTTCAGCCTGCGGCCGGAGGCATACCGAGCCTGGCGGGAGCTCGTCGCGGCGATCACCGGCACGATGGAGTTGCGCCGCTATGAGCTCGCGACGCTCGCGGCGGCCGAGGCGGTGCGCTGCCGCTATTGCGTCGCCGCGCACGGCGCGATCCTCGAGTCCAAGTTCTACGACCGCCCGCAGCTTGAGGCCATCGCCAAGGACTTTCGCAACGCGGGCCTCGACCCGCTCGACGTGGCGATCATGGCATTCGCCGAGAAGATCGTCCTCCATGCCTACAAGGTCACGGAGGCCGACGTCGACGAGTTGCGATCCCGCGGGCTGAGCGACGAGGAGATCCTCGATGTGGCGCTTACGGCCGCTGCTCGCTCGTTCTTCAGCAAGACGCTCGACGCGATGGGTTGTGAGCCCGACGATTCGCTTGCCGGGACGGCGAACTTGCTGGACGTTATGGAGCGCCGCGAGATGCAAGCGAGCAGATGGTGACCAGCCGGGCGGGCATCCCGGATCCCCAGCCGAGCGGCTTGCCCGCTCGACTTCGACGAGCGCCGGTTTGCCTGGTCGCGACATTCGCCTCCGCACGACCTCCCGGGCCAGACGGCGGCCGGTGACGCTGGAGTCGACATCGGCGAGAATGGCCCTGCGCTGTTCGGCGCCTGAAGGAGGCCTTGGGATGGCCGATCGACTTCGCCGAGGGCCCACCTCCGATCCCGCGATCGCGGCGCGGCTCCCGCCCGGCCAGTACCTCACCGAGAAGCTTCCCGTCCTCTACTACGGATCGGTCCTCACGCCGGATCTGATGCGGTGGGATCTCCGCGTTTTCGGCGAGGTCGACAACCCGTTCTCGCTGACGTGGCAAGAGTTCAAGACACTCCCCCGCAAGACGGTTACGGCCGATATCCACTGCGTCACGCGCTGGTCGAAGCTCGACACGACCTGGGAGGGGGTCGCGATCCAGACGATACTCGAGCTCGCACGGCCCCGCCCCGAAGCGGCCTTCGTACTCACCCACTGCGAGCAGAACTACACCACCAACCTCCCCCTGGAGGTGCTGGACGACGACGACGTTCTGCTCGCGGACACTTACGGCGGCCAGCCGCTCGAACCGGCGCACGGCTACCCGCTCCGGCTCCTCGTCCCCAAGCGCTACTTCTGGAAGAGCGCGAAATGGATCCGCGGTCTTGAGTTTCTGGCCCACGACCAGCTCGGCTTCTGGGAGGGTTACGGTTATCACAATGCCGCCGATCCCTGGAAGGAAGAGCGCTTTCGGGAGCGGCCTGCTCGGTGAGGCGGGCCGGCGCGCTACCTTCGGGCCTGAGATGGTCTCCCTCGCGCACGGCTAAGCCGCGCCGGTACGCTGGCCACCAGCCGCCGATCGTCGTGCCGCATCCGAGGCCGCATGAGACGCAGACTTCCAAGGGTGTGGACGTCGAGCCGATCTGAACCAGACCCGGGATCGAAACGCTCGACCCGTACGCGTCGTGACGCACACGGCGGCCGGACTGCCCGGTCCAACGAGGATGTACTAGAGGCCGGAGCCACCAGCCGCGACTCTGGCGACAACGACGACGGCGACCGCGACGAGAATCAGGCTCCGAGCGCGGTGGATGCGCCGGCCTATCGGGATGGCCGTAGCAGCCTCTTGCGAGCTCACTTCGCCGCGCTAGTAGCCGTAGCCGGAGGATGCGGTGGGCGCTGGGCTCCCGGCCGGACTGGTCTCAACGGAGCCACTCAGCGGAGCTACGAACCAGGTGTTGTTCTTGCCCTCGCCGTTCGTGTCGCCGGCCACCGAGTCGCCGGAGTAGTAGTAGAGGGGCATGTGGTTGTACGTGACCTGGACCGTCCCGTCGGCCCGGGTCATCGTGGCGAACGTGAGCGTGGCCCCGGTCGGGCCGCTGATGGTCGCGCCGGCGGCGGCCGAAAGCGGCGGCCAGGTTGTGGCACACGATCCAGTGCAGGTGCTGGTGTCGGGCGTGTCGGTGGTGAGGACGTATAGCGTCATGCCGTTCCCGCCGGAGAGGTAGGCGCCGAGGGCCGGGTCGTTGGTCGAGCCGACCGTGAGGCTTGTGGCGCCGGGTGCTGGGGTCGCGGCGGACGAACACGCCGCTGCTATCAAGACCAGGCCAACGGCCAGGCCCGCCAGAGATGTTCGATGCGAGCTATATGAGCTGGAGCGCATGTTGTTGTCTCCCGGATCCCCGTCCTCGGGATCTCGCTGCTGCTGCCGCCGAAGGGGCGAAGCTGAGAGTACGGCCACGGCCCGTGCCGGCGCTGATCGAGCCAAGAGGTCTCGTCCTGCGGCCCGGTTGGCCGCTCAGGGCTCGCCGGTCGGGGCGGGAATGGCGGGCGCCACCATAGAGTTTCATCGTGACGACCTGCTGGGTGTCAAGATGGCGTCAGCGCGGTCACTCGCAAGGGCGTCTTTCGAATTCACGGCTCGGCCTCGCGATATGACGAGCAGGGCTGGGTTCCCGGATGTGATGGCCCGAACGTCCCTGGCTCCCCGTCGGCCCTCCGTGGTCTCGTCATCGCGCGCACCGCGGTATGCAACGACCCGGATTCTGGGGCGCATTGGGCATAGGCTCTACTCGGCCGACTATGGACAGCGCCAATCCAGGCCTGAGCCGACCCTCGCGCCGCCCCTTGATCCAACCATCGCCTTGGGCGTGGCCCACGGCTAGACGCGCGCCCTTTCCGGCCCGTCTTGTTTTCCAGACGCGACGGCTGACGAGCAGCCAAGAGGGGCGTGACCGAGGTGCAACGCCTTAGGAAGGACGATTAAGGCCATGGCGAAGTACCTCTTTCGCCTCCAGTACACGCAGGCGGGCCTGGAGGGCACCATCAGAGAGGGGTTCGCGGCACGCGAGGCTTTCTTCCGACAACGGGTGATCAGCGTGGGTGGGAGGACCGAAGCCGCCTACTGGGCCGCCGGCGAGGACGATGTCTTTATCATTGTCGACCTCCCCGACCTGGCGACCGCGACCGGTCTCTCACTTGCGCTGGCCCGCACCGGCGCCTTCCGCGTCAACACGACAGCCCTCCTCACCGCCGAGGACATGGACAACGGCGTGGCCAGGAGCCCGAGCTATCGCGCCCCGGGTGAGTGAGCTTCAATCGTCCCGGGAGTGCCCCCGGGTCCGGATAGAGTCGGGGGCCTTCGACTGAGTTGCACGCTGGCGGCTAGGTGGCGAAACCCGCGGACGACATCTGGTCGCGCGGATCCCCGCTCCGTCAGCGGCCGACGATCCCGGCCCGCGTGCCGGACCGTCCAGCCGCTGCGCCAGGGACCGCCATCGTGGTACCTTCCCGCAAGGATCGCCAACGGCCGAACGCGCAGGGCACATTCGCGGGGAGAGCATGGCCAATCTGACCCGTGCCGACGTCGAACACGTCGCCGATCTTGCGCGCCTCGGTCTGACCGAGGAGGAGCTGGCGCGCCTCGAAGGCCAGCTGAATCACATCCTCGACCAGTACACCGTGCTTGTCGCGCTCGACACGGATCGGATTCCGCCCACGGCCCAGACGATCGAACTGGCCAATATCCTGCGCGACGACATCGTCCAGCCGTCACTCTCCGTCGAGGAGGCCCTCTCCAACGCGCCGGAGAGAAGCGGGGGCCACTTTGTCGTGCCGGCGATCCTTGGTGGCGAGGGCGGCGGGTAACCGATGGCCGATCCCACCCGACTGCACGCCCATGAGATGGCCGCGTTGCTGCGCAGCGGCGAGGTCAGCTCGCGCGACCTGGCCGAGGCCCACATCGCAGCCGCAGAGCGCCAGAACCGGGCCCTGAACGCCTGGCTCGTGATCGACCGGGCGGGGGCGCTCGCCGCCGCCGACGCGGCCGACGGGCGCATCGCTGAAGCGCGGCGGGCCGGCCCAGCAGCCCTGGCGGCGCTCCATCCCCTGTGCGGCGTGCCGGTCGGGCTCAAGGACCTGGTCTCGGTCAAGGGCGGCCAGGCCACGGCCGGCTCGAGGATTCTGGCGGGCTACATCGCCCCGTTCGACTCGACCGTCACCGCCCGCCTGCGCGAGGCCGGCGCCGTGATCCTGGGCAAGACCAACATGGACGAGTTCGCCATGGGTTCGTCTACGGAACACTCCGCCTACGGCCCGACGGCCAACCCCTGGGCTCTCGACCGCGTGCCCGGCGGCAGCTCGGGCGGTTCGGCCGCCGCGGTTGCCGCGTACCACACCCCCCTCTCGATCGGCACCGACACCGGCGGCAGTATCCGCCAGCCCGCCTCGCTCTGCGGCATCGTGGGGCTGAGACCCACCTACGGCCGGGTCAGCCGGTACGGCATCGTGGCCTTTGCCAGCTCGCTCGACCAGATCGGGCCGTTTGCCCGTGACGTCCGGGACGCCGGCCTGCTGCTCCACGCCGTCTCGGGCCGCGACGAGCGAGATGCGACTTCGGCACCGATGGCCGTGCCCCGCGAGCTGCTCGCCCTGCCGGCGAGTGACGACGAGGCGGCCGATTACCTGCGTGGGCGCCGCATCGCTCTGCCGCGCGAGTACTTCGTGGAGGGGATGGAGCCCGGCGTCGCCGGCCGCGTCCGCGAGGCTGTAGCGGACATGGAGGCTGCCGGGGCGGCGGTCGAGGAGGTGTCGCTGCCGCACACGGACTACGGCCTGGCCACGTACTACATCATCGCCCCGGCCGAGTGCAGCTCGAACCTCGCCCGATACGACGGAGTCAGGTTCGGCTTCTCCGACCGGAGCTCGGGCGAGTACATCGCCGACTACCTCCGCACGAGAGGCGCCGGCTTCGGTCCCGAGGTGAAGCGCCGGATCATGCTCGGGACCTACGCGCTGTCGGCCGGCTACTACGACGCGTACTACCTCAAAGCGCAGAAAGTGCGGACCCTCATCAAGGCCGACTTCGACGCAGTCTGGGCCGCCGGCTTCGATGCGATCTGCGCGCCGACCAGCCCTACTGTCGCCTTCCCCATGGGCGCGAAGCTGGCAGATCCCGTCGCGATGTACCTGTCGGACGCCTGCACTCTTCCGGTCAACATGGCCGGCCTGCCGGGCATGTCGATCCCGGCCGGCCTCTCCGATGGGCTCCCGGTCGGCCTCCAGATCATCGGTGCGCCGTGGAGCGAGCTTTCGATGCTTCGCCTGGCCCGCGCGTACGAAGGGATAACGGCCAGAGCACCCTGGCGGGACCTCGAGCCCGCCGAGCTGCCGCTGACCGACGATCCCAACACGCCAAGCCCGATCGAACGGAAAGAGCGTTCCGAGGACGCCCTCGCGACGGGCCCCGGCGGCCAAGCCTGAGGATGAACCGATGACCACCCCGACCGATCCGACGACCGTGACCCGTCTGCAGACGGATCCTTCGCTCCAGCCGGATCACGAGCAGTACCGACAGCCACTCTCAACGCGAGTCCTCTCGCGCCGAGTGGATGAAGTTCCGCGGTCCGGGATCCGCCGCTTCTTCGACATCCTGGCGACGATGACCGACGTCATCAGCCTGGGCGTCGGCGAGCCTGACTTCGACACGCCCGACCAGGTCATCGAGTCCGGGCGCCACAGCCTGGCATCGCGCCGGACCCACTACACCAGCAACTACGGCACACTCGAACTGCGTCGGGCGCTGGCTCATCACATCGAGCGGCTGTACGGTGTCCGCTACGATCCGACCGAGGAGATCCTCATCACGATCGGGGCCTCCGAAGGGCTCGACGTGGCCATCAGGGCGACGATCGATCCCGGCGACGAGGTCGTGCTGCACGAGCCGTCGTACGTCTCCTACCGCCCCGTGATCATCTTCGCCGGCGGAGTGCCGGTGGGCGTTCCCACCACCATCGACGAGGACTTCGCCCTCGACCCGGCGAAGGTCGAGGCGGCGATCACGCCGCGGACCAAGGCCCTGCTGATCAACTACCCCTGCAACCCGACTGGCGCCGTCCTGCCGCCGGAGGTCCAGGACGAGATCGCCCGCATCGCCGTCCGACACGACCTGCTCGTCTACAGCGACGAGATCTACGACCGTCTCGTTTACGGCGGCTACCAGATGCGGACGATGAGCTCGCTGCCCGGCATGCGCCGCCGCACGGTGCTGATGGGCGGTTTCTCGAAGTCGTATGCGATGACGGGCTGGCGAATCGGCTATATCTGCGCTCCGTCCGAGATCCTCGAGGGGATCCTCAAGGTTCACCAGTACGTGATCATGTCGGCCTCGACGGTGGGCCAGGACGCAGCCCTGGAGGCTCTCAAGTCGGGCGAGCCCGATGTCCTGCGCATGGTTCACGAGTACGACCATCGCCGGCGCCTGCTGGTCGACGGCTTCAACGCCATGGGCCTCCGCTGCTTCGAGCCGCTCGGAGCCTTCTACGCCTTCCCGCAGATCACCTCCACCGGCCTGACCAGCGACCAGTTCGCCCAGGCCCTCCTGGAGGAGGAATCCGTGGCCGTGGTCCCGGGCACGGCTTTCGGCGAGGCTGGCGAGGGCCATGTCCGCTGCTGCTACGCGACCAGTGAAGCCGAGCTTCGCGAAGCCCTGGTCCGCATCGAGCGTTTCGTCGCGCGCCGGAGACAGCTGGCGTGACGGCGGCGACCGGCGCGGGCAGCGCAGCCCGGGAGCGATACGAAGCCGTCATCGGCATCGAGATCCACTGCCAGCTGAAGACCGCCAGCAAGATGTTCTGCGGCTGTTCGACCGCCATCGACGGGGCGGCGCCCAACAGCCGTTGTTGTCCGGTATGCCTGGGGCTGCCCGGAGTCCTGCCGACGATCAACCGGACGGCCGTCGAATACGTGATCGCGACCGGACTCGCCATCCAGGCCACGGTTGCCCAAACCACCCGCTGGGATCGCAAGAACTACTTCTACCCGGACCTGCCCAAGGGTTACCAGATCAGCCAGTACCAGCTGCCTCTGGCAGCGGCTGGCCACTTGACTTTCGACACAAGCGACGGCGCGTTCACCGTCCGCGTGCGACGGGCCCACCTCGAAGAGGACACGGGCCGGCTGATCCACGAGGAGCGAGGTGGCCGGCGGGTCAGTCTGATCGACTTCAACCGATCGGGCATGCCGCTGATGGAGATCGTGACCGAGCCCGACATCCGGACGGCCGAACAGGCTCGCCGCTACGCCGAGGAGTTGCGCCTGCTGATGAAGGCGATCGGCGCCTCCGATGCGGAGATGGAGAACGGCCAGATGCGAGTCGAGGCCAACGTCTCGATTCGTTCGCGCGGCCAGGAGGAGTTCGGGACGCGGATCGAGGTCAAGAACATGAACTCGATGAGGGCCGTGGAGCGGGCCATCGCGTTCGAGATCGAGCGACAGGCCCGCATCATCGACGGGGGCGGCTCGATGCGGATGGAGACCCGAGGCTGGGACGAGGGCGGCCAGTCGACCTACCTGATGCGGCCGAAGGAAGCGGAGAACGACTACCGCTACTTCCCCGAGCCGGACCTGCCGCCCCTCGAAACAACTCCCGAATGGCTGGCCGAGATCAGGGCCCGACTGCCCGAACTGCCGGCGGCCAGGCGGACGCGCTATCGCGACTCCTTCGGTCTCCCCGCGTACGATGCTGCCGTGTTGGTCAACGACGCCGCGGCCGCGGCCCTCTTCGAAGGCGCAGTGGTGGCCGGCCGCGGCGTTCCGGCCAAGTTGCTCGCCAACTGGGTTACCGGCGAGTACCTGCGTCTGGCCAAAGGGGAGGGGAGCGGCGGGTTCGTGGCTCCGGTCGAGCTAGCGAACCTGGTCAAGCTCGTGGCCGACGGGGCCATCTCCGGTACGAACGCCAAGGAAGTCCTGGCCGAACACTTCCGCTCCGGCTCGGCCGTGGCTTCGATCGTGGAAGCCCGCGGCTTTCGCCAGATCTCCGACGCCGGGGCCCTCGGCGCCGCGATCGACGAAGTGCTCGCGGCCAACCCGGGGGCTGTGGCGGACTACCGCTCGGGCAAGGGTGCGGCCGTCGGCTTCCTCGTCGGCCAGGTCATGAAGACGACCCGCGGTCGGGCCAACGCGCCGATGGTCGGGGCAGCGCTGCGAGAGCGGCTGGACAGGGTCGAATAGGCCGGCGGAAGGAGGGTCGATGGGTCCGATCAATCTGCTCTGTTGGGTGCTCGGGGTGGTGCTGATGGCGGTCGGCTACCTGCGGGCGAAAGGGCCGTGGAGCCGGTACCAGGAGCTGAAGTCGCAGGAAGCCAACATCGCCCGGTACGAGGGCTGGCGAGGGACGCGACTTCGCGATGACGGCCCAAGCGCGGCGTCGATGATGGCAGCCGAGCTGCGCCGCCGCGCCCAGATCGGCGGGCTGGTGCTCGTCGCCGGGTTCGTCCTGGTCTTCTTGGGCTTCGCCGTCCGCTGACCGGGGCCGCCGCGGGTGCCGGAGGGCCCGCCAGGTTCGTAGGCGACGCCGCCCGGGCAGCCGTCTCGATCAGCGCTGTCCGATCCTTCGTATCTCGATCGCGGTGCAGCGGTTCATGACGACCGCCAGGCCGCCTGCGGCGGCAATTCGTGCGGATTCGAGGTTGATCACGCCAAGCTGCAACCACAGCGCCCGGGCGCCCACGGTCACCGCCTCGGCCAGCGTGCTCACGGCAGCCACGCCCTCGACCTCGGTTTCGTTCGGGTTGACCGGCACGCATGTGTATCCCGCCGGGACCAGCGCCCGGAAGACGCCGTTCGAGGGTCGGGCGACGTTGGATGACGCGCTCACGACGGCAATCCGCCTGCTGGTTCGGAGCAAGTCGGCGATGCCCGCATCGTCCAGGAGCGGGACGATCCGACCGGACGAATCGCCTGCGTTCACCCGGCTGCCTCGATCATGAGGGCGCCGGCGACCCGCTTGGGCCCCCGGAAGGAGCGGCCGACGGGGGCGCGGCGGTGGGGCGTGGCGGTCCGGCCTTGAGAGCACCGATCACCGCGTCGAGGTCGGCCTGGAAGCCGGCTGGGAGATCGGCGTGGAAGGCGCTGAGGGCTATGCCGCCGTTCGCGACGTCGTTGACCGTCACGAGTGGGAGGGCGCGTCCGGCCGCGATCGCGAGGAGGGCGTCGGTGATCGCCACATCGTAGCGGTTGGTGACGCTGACGATCAGGCAGGGCCGGACGTCGGGCACTATTTGCCACGCGTCCACGTCGATCGCCACGACCTGCGCCTTTCGGGTGCAGGCCTCGCGCATCGCCCCGATTCCGGACAGACTTGGCATCGTCATGATCACGGTGTCCCCTGTCTTGACCAGGGCTGCTGCGGCGGTGCGGCCCTCCTCGGGGAGGTACGGCGTCCCCGAGTAGGCGACGGTCACCGCGACACCCGGCACTGCTTCCGACGCTCCATTACGGAAGCCCGCGGCATAGTCGGCAGTACGCGTGTCCGTCTTCGTGTCGCCGACCATTCCGACTTTGTCCGAGCCGGCGAACGCCGCCGCTACGTAGCCGCCGAGATACCCCGCCTCCGCCTCGTCGAAAGCCAGACCGTGTACGTTGGCCGGCGAGGCGTCCGGAACCACCATGCCCACCTCCACGAACTGGGTCGTCGGGTGAGCTGCGGCGGCGGCCTGGACGGCGGCGTCGGCGGCGGACCCAACCGTGACCACGACCGTGGCTTCTGCCGCGGCCGCAGCCTCGACGTCGGCCGAGAGCTCGGCGCTCGAGAGCGGCTCGATCAGTGACGCCGAGGCGCCGATCTGCCTGGCCGTGTCCTGGATGCCGAGCCATGTCAGGCCGGCGGGAGTCCAATCCTTCGGCTCTCCGACGAGGGCGACCAGTGTGACCGACTTGACAGGGCCCGCGGTCGGGCTGGGCGTCGCGGTCTCGGTAGAGATGAGCGCGCTCGCGGTTCGCGCACCCCCGGTCGGCAACGCCGTCGGGCTGGGCTCATTGGAGAAGATGGTGCAGCCGGCCAGGAGCACTGTCGCGGAAATGGCGGAGGCAAACGCAAGTGTCGAGTCGATCGTGCGGCGCATCGCTGGCGATTGTAGAGGTCTGCGCGGTTCGATCGGTGGCCCGCTCGGTGGGACCGTCTCCGCCGACCGAGCTGTGTGGCTGCTCCGGTAGCGAGACTTGATTCCTCGACTAGGATGGCCCTGGAGGAAGCAACGGTGAGCAGCAGGATCGAACCGACCGACGAGCGCATCAAGGTTGCCGACGATGTCGATCTTCGCGTCCTGAGGTGGGTGCCGGCCCGCGGCTCGAAGGACGAGTCCAGTCCGGCCTCGCCGTTCTTGCTCGTCCACGGTCTGGCGTCGAACGCCCGGTTGTGGGAGGGCGTGGGTTGGAGGCTCGCGGATGCGGGTCGTCCTGCCGCTGCAGTCGATCTGCGAGGCCACGGCCACTCCGACAGGCCGGAGGGCGGCTACGACTTCGGCACGGTCGCCGGCGACCTGCGGGCGCTGGTCGGGGCCCTCGGGCCGGGCTTCGAGCGGCCGGTCCTCGTCGGGCAGTCCTGGGGCGCCAGCGTCGTGCTCGACTTCGCGGTGCGTTATCCGGACCTGGCGGCTGGCATCGTCCTGGTGGACGGAGGCTTGACGGATCTTCGCGACGCCTTCCCGACGTGGGAAGTTTGCTGGGATCGACTGGCGCCGCCACAGCTGGTCGGCCTGCCGCTGTCGTCGGTGGAGGGATACTTCCGGTCCGCCCACGCCGATTGGCCGGAGGAGGGATTCGAAGGCTCCCTCGGCAATTTCGAGGTACGACCTGATCGCACCATCGCACCGTGGCTGTCGCGCGACCATCACAGGGCGATCCTCAAGGCGATGTGGGGCCAGCGGACCGCCGACCTGTGGCGCTCCTTGCGAGTGCCAGCCTTGATCATCCCAGTCGAGGGCGGCGAGAGCGACTGGACGGCCGCCAAACGGGCCGGCTCGAAAGCAGCGCAGGCGGCAGTCGCGTCATCCGGGGTCGCGGCTCGGGTTCTGTGGTTCGAGGGCGACCACGACATTCACGCTCAGCATCCGGCGGAGCTCACGGAAGTCATCCTCGCGGCCGATCGCGAGGGGCTATTCTCGAGGTCGCCGGTCTCATGAACGAGAAGGCGGCCCATGGCCGCGGAGGACATCGATGAGCGCGCTGCCGCGCATCCTGGCGATCATGGGATCGGGCGAGACCACGCCGACCATGGCCCGCGTCCATCGGGCTCTCCTCGATCGGCTCGGGGATCGTCCTGTTCCGGCGGTCGTGCTCGACACGCCCTACGGCTTCCAGGAGAACGCGGACGACATTACGGATCGGGCCGTCGACTACTTCCGATCTACCGTCGGGGCGCCGTTCTCGGTGGCGTCGTTCCGGTCGAAGGACGCCGACCCGCTCACCCGCGAAACAGCCTTCGTCAGGATCCGAGACGCCCGGTTGGTCTTCACCGGCCCGGGCAGCCCTTCCTATGCCCTGCGGCAATGGGCCGGGTCGGAGATACCGCGGCTGCTGGCCGAGAAGCTGGCTCGCGGCGGCGCCGTGACGATGGCCAGCGCAGCGGCTCTGACTCTCGGCCGGTACACGATCCCGGTCTACGAGATCTACAAGGTCGGCGAGGCGCCCCGCTGGCTCGACGGGCTGGACCTGCTTACGCCGATCGGGTTGCCCGTCGCCGTGGTGCCCCATTACGACAACGCTGAGGGTGGCAACCACGACACCCGCTTCTGCTACCTGGGCGAGCGACGCCTGCGGGTGCTCGAGTCCGAGCTCCCGGAGGAAGTCTTCATCCTCGGCGTAGATGGCCATACCGCCCTCGTCCTCGACCTGGACGCGGAGAGGGCAGCAGTCTTCGGACTGGGCACCGTCACCGTGCGGAAAGACGGCCGGAGCACGGTCTTCCCGGCGGGCAGCGAGGTCCCGATCGGCGAGCTGGTGGCCGCGGCGCGGGGACGGGCCGCGGACTTCCCGACCGGTGCTACTGCCCGGCGCGCCGGGGCTGCGTCGGCCGCTCCGGTTCCCGCGGCGACCCCGCCCGTGAACCCGCTGCGTGACGAAGTGGCTCGCCTGGAGGGAGTCTTCAGCTCGTCGCTGAACGAGTGCGACGCCCCGGCCGCGGTTCGAGCCATTCTGGCCCTGGAGGAGACGATCCAGGCCTGGTCTCACGACACGGACCAGTCCGACGCGCTCGCGACGGCTCGTTCCGCGCTTCGGGCGGCCATCGTGTGCCTCGGCGACATGGCCGTCGAGGGCTCGCGCGACCCGGCCGAGATGGTCGGCCCGTTCGTCGACGCGCTTCTGGCCGAACGGGTCCGGGCCCGAGCCTCGCGCGACTGGGCAGCCTCCGACGCGATCCGGGACCGCCTGCTCGCCGCCGGCATCGAGCTTCACGACACCCCAGATGGCACGACCTGGGAGTTGCGGCAGCCCGCCTCTGTCAACTGATCGCGCACCACAGGACTCGATGGCGGCCCCACGCCCGGGCCGCCCTGGCGGCTAGACTAGTCTCCCGTGACCGTTGCCCCGAACGACTTCGTCCACCTGCATCTCCACTCCGAGTTCAGCCTGCTGGACGGGCTCGGACGCATCAACGAGCTTGCCGAACAGGGCTCGCAGCTCGGCTTCGACGCGATGGCCATCACCGACCACGGGGCCCTCTACGGTGCCGTCGCGTTCGTCCAGGCGACGACTGCCCGGGGCATCAAGCCGATCGTCGGGGTCGAGACCTACGTCGCCCGCCGGAGCATGCGGGACAAGGAAGGCAAGGCCGACAGCCAGCCGTTCCATCTCGTCCTGCTGGCCGAGAACTGGCAGGGCTACCAGAACTTGTGCCGGCTGGTCACCGACGCGCACCTGGATGGCTACTACTACAAGCCGCGGATCGACCGCGAGCACCTGGCCCGCCACTCGCAGGGCCTGATCGGCCTGTCTGCCTGCCTCGGCGGTGAGATCCCCAAGGCGCTCGAAGTCGACGACTGGGAGCTGGCGCGAAAGCTCGCCGGCGAGTACCGCGACATCTTCGGCGCGGACCGCTTCTTCCTGGAGCTCCAGGACCACGGCTTGCCCGAGCAGCGCCACCTGAATGAGAAGCTCCTCCGTCTCGGTCCGGAGATCGGCCTCCAGCACGTCGTCACCAACGACCTCCATTACGTCCGGCGCGACCAGTCGGAGGCGCACGACGTGCTGCTTTGCGTCGGCACCGGCAGCAACCTCGACACGCCCGGGCGCATGCGGTTCGAGTCGAACGAGTTCTACCTGAAGTCGGCGGCCGAGATGGCGGCCGTCTTTCCCGACAATCTCGACGCCGTACGACGAACTCGATCGATCGCCGAGATGGTCGAGTTGAAACTGCCCTTCGGCCAGCTCCGAATCCCCAGCTTCCCCGTGCCTGAGGGCGAGACGATCGAGTCGTGGCTGCGCAAGGAATGCCAGGCTGGCCTCTATCGGCGTTACGAGACGGTCACGCCCGAGCTGCAGGGACGCCTCGACTACGAGCTCAACGTCATCTGCCAGATGGGCTACGCCGGCTACTTCCTGATCGTTGCCGACTTCACCCGCTTCGCCCGGGACCAGCGGATCGCCATCACGGTTCGTGGTTCCGCGCCGGGAAGCATCGTCACTTACACCCTGGGCATCACACCGGTGGACCCGATCCACTACCAGCTGCCGTTCGAGCGTTTCCTCAACCCGGATCGCGTGACGATGCCCGATATCGACGTGGACTTCGAGGATGGCCGGCGCGAGGAAGTCATCAACTACGTCAGCCGCAAGTACGGCGCCGATCACGTGGCCCAGATCATCACCTTCGGGACGATGCTCGCCCGGGCCGCCATCCGGGACGTAGCTCGGGTTGTCGGCATGACCTACGGCGAGGGCGATCGGATCGCCAAAGCCGTCCCGAACCAGCTCGGGATCAAGCTCGACGAAGCGATCGAGACCAGCCCGGCGCTGAAAGACATGTACGACAACGAACCGCCGGTCCGGCGGGTGATCGAGTTCGCGAAGCATCTGGAAGGCGTGGCTCGGAACGCCTCGACGCACGCTGCCGGCGTCGTGATCAGCCGCGAGCCGCTGACGGAGCTCATGCCGCTGCAGCGGGCCACCAACTCGGACGCGGTCATGACCCAATACGAGATGCATGCCGTCGACGCGCTGGGGCTGCTCAAGTTCGACTTCCTGGGCCTGTCGAACCTGACGATCCTGCGGCAGGCGGTCGACCTGATTCGGGCTCATCGAGGCGAGGAAATCGACCTCGAGAAGATTCCTCTAGACGATTCCAAGACGTTCGACCTGCTGGCGTCGGGTGAGACCACCGGCGTCTTCCAGCTCGAGTCTCCGGGCATGCGGCGATACATCCGCGACCTCAGGCCATCGAGCGTCTTCGACCTGGCGGCCATGGTCGCTCTCTACCGGCCCGGGCCGATGGACAACATCCCCGCCTACATCCGGCGCAAGCACGGCGAGGAGAAGGTGACCTACCTCCACCCGCTCCTCGAGCCGTACCTGAATCGGACGTTCGGAGTCTTCGTCTACCAGGAAGACATCATGTCGGCCTCGACCGCCCTGGCCGGGTTCACCGGTCCCGAGGCGGACATGCTCGGCTACGCAATCCGCAAGAAGAAGGCCTCGCTGATGCGGGAGATGCGGGAGAAGTTCGTCAGGCAGGCCGCCGAGCGTGGCGTCAAGCCGCAGGTCATTGACGCAGTCTTCGCCGCCTTCCAGCCGTTCGAACGGTATGGCTTCAACAAGGCTCATGCCACTTGCTATGGCTTGATCGCCTATCAGACCGCCTACCTCAAGGCGAACTACACCGTCGACTACATGACCTCGGTGCTGACGGCCTTCCGGGACAACGAGGAGAAGGTTGCCGCCGCCGTGGCCGAATGCCGGCGCCTGGGCATCGAGGTGAGGCCACCCGACGTCTACCGCTCGTTCGTCGAGTTCACGGTCGAGGAGGACGCCATCCGGTTCGGGTTGCTGGCCGTGAAGAACGTCGGTGAAAGTGCGATCGAATCGATCATCGCGACGAGGGAGGCCGACGGCGATTTCAGGTCCCTCGCCGACTTCTGCGCCCGAGTCGACCTCCGACTCGTCAACAAGCGGGTGATGGAATCTTTGATCAAGGTCGGGGCAATGAGCCGGTTGGGACATCCGGCACAGCTCCTGCAGGCGCTGGACGATGCCATGGCCGCCGGCGGCGCAATCCAGCGCGACCGTACGAGCGGACAGACTTCGCTGTTCGACATCGGGTCGTCGCCGGAGGCGCTGGAGAAGCCACTGCCTCCGGTTCCGGAGGCACTCGCTCGTGAACGGCTGCGCTGGGAGAAGGAGCTGCTCGGACTCTACCTGTCGGAGCATCCGCTCGGTGCCCTGGCCGGGCAGCTTGCGCAGTATGTGACGGCCTATTCGGGCGACCTCCGGGACGAGTCGCTGGACGGCCAGCGCGTCGTCATGGGCGGCATCGTAACCGGGGTCCGGACCATCACCACTCGGAGCAAGGAGGCGATGGGCGTGGCCACCCTCGAGGACCTGCAGGGGGCGCTCGAGGTGGTGGTCTTCCCCCGGATGTACGCCACGAGCGGCAGCACGTTCGCCGAGGGCGCGATACTGCTCGTGGCCGGGCGAGTGGATCATCGCGGCGAAGAGGCATCGCTGCTGGCGGACGCGGTCTGGGTCTGGGAAGACGCAGCCGCGCGCGGGCCCGCGGCGGTTGCGCAGGAGGTCGCCGCCGGCGAGCGTGGGAGAGGCGGCCGTCGTTGGGGAAATGGGGCCAGCAACGGAAGTGGCGGCGGCAACGGAGACGCCGCCGCCCGAGCGGTCGGCGGCGGTAACGGCAGCGGCTACGACAAGCTGGCTTCGCCGGCCGAGTCCGCCAGCCAGACCGAGGCCTCGGCCGCCGGCGGAGCGTCATCTCGGCCGGCGAGCCTGCCAATGGCCAGCGCCCGGCCGGTGACGCCGGCTCCAGCAGCCACTCCCGCCCCGTCCGCCGCCCCCGTTGTCCGGGTGTCGCCTCTTCGAGGCGCGGTAGTGGTGGCCGGCCCCCGAGTGGCGCCCATAGCGTCGGTCTCGCCCCCACCGCCATCCGAACCACTTTCCGCGGCGCCCGGGCCGGCCGATCTGGCAACTCTGGCGCCCGAGCGAGAGGAAACGCCACTCCCCGACGAGGCGCGAGCCGTTGCGGCCCGCGCGTCGGACGCGCCGACGATTCCTCTCGAAGCGCCCGCCTCCGGCATCCTGAACGTGCGGTTCACACGCGGCGCCGAGACGGCCCGCATTGTCATGGCGATGGAGGAGTTGCGAGCGGTGTTCAAGGAGCGACCCGGCGCCACCCGGGTCGTCTTTCAACTGCCGGGTTCGCGCGGAGCCACGCAGCCGATGGAGCTCCGAAGTGGCGTCGCCTACGACGCCGAGCTGCTGGCCGAGGTCCACCGCCGGCTCGGAGAGGGTCTCGTCCGTCTCGATCTCTCGATCCCGGGTCAGCAGTGACCCGGTCGGCCGGCTTCGCAGTTGGTCGGGCGCCTCGGACGGACGATGCGTACTCCCGGCTGTATCGAAGCGTCTTCGACTCGGCCGTGGTCTGGCCGTTTGTCGTCGGGCCCCTGGCGTCCTTCGTCGTCGCCCTGGGTCTCGCGCTGCCGGCAGTCCCGTTCGCAGCAGTGGTGCTCGTGCCGACGCCGCTTCTCCTCGCGCTCGTCGTCTACCGCGGCAGGCGATTGTGGCCTGCCCAGGAGTGCCTCGCCTGGATCAATCTGGTCGGATCGGACGCGTGGCGGGCGGAGGTCGGCGAGCGGATGCCGGGCACCGCGGCTCAGTCGAAAGCGTGGCTGCAGAGGCATCCTGAGGGGTCCGCGTCCGAATCCTTCCGTGCCGGGGTAATGCTGGCCGCCGGTCGGTTGGCCGAGGCGCGCGAGGCTATGACCGGGCTTCCGACCGGATCGGCCCGAGAGCGCCATCGGCGGTTGGACCTCGAAATTGCTCTCGATGCCAAAGAAGGCCGTCCGCTTGACATTGCCGCTGCCGATGATGCCCTCCGCGAGGATGTTGAGATGCCCGAGGTCGAGAAGGGTCTGCACCTCGCCTATCACGCGGCCCTCCTGGCCGCCGACCTGGGCCGCGATTGCGTCACGCCGCTTGTCGCCGCCCGTGCCCTGGCCGGCCCGATACCGCCCGGGTACGCCCGGCGAATGTGGCTGACCCGCTACCGTGCTGTCATCGCCGCGCTGGTGATCGGGGCCTGGCTTCTTGCAGCCGTCCTCGTTGGAGCGGCCACGTCGGGGGGAGTGGTCTGGTTCTGAGCACCGAAGACCCTCTCCCGAGGTGCTGTGGCGCCCGGTCCGGGCGCTCTGGCGTTCGATCGCATCCGTCGATCGCATCCGTTTCGCAACGACTGCGCAGCTCCAACCGTCCGAGAGGTCGCGAGGGCTGAGGAACGGTCGCTCGTCGTCTCGGCCCTGGTGAGCCTCTCGGGTCAGAGGCCCGTCCGGGCCTATTCAGGCATAATGCCCTGCGTCCGGGTGACCCATTTGTCGGCTGGTCCGCTCACGAGGGGGTAAGGGAGAGACCAACACATGCACCTCCGGTCCCTGCTGAAGAAGCCCGTGGCGGCCGCGGCCCTGTCCTTCCTGTTCCCGGGTCTGGGTCAGGCGGCGGCTGGCCAGCGGCACCGCGGTGCGATCGTGGCGATCCCGGCCCTGGCGGTGCTCGGCGCATTCGGCCTGATCGCTGTCGCGGAGGGGCGTTCGATTCTCAACGCCGCCTTCGATCAGCAATGGCTGACCAGTCTGCTGATGCTCGATCTCGTGGCACTCGTCTACCACCTTTGGGCGGTCGTCGATGCCTACCTGGTCGCTGACAGAGCGCAGTCCAGGCAGGGCAGAGCGCCGTCCAGGCAGCGCGGCCAGAATCCGTCCACCAGGAAATGGGCGGCAACGTTTGCCATCGGGATCATCGTCTCGGGCACCGTGGTCGTCCACGCCGGTCTTGCCTCAGTGGACATGAGCTGGCAGAACTCCGTTTCCTGCATCTCGGCGCTGACCGGCCCATGCTTCGCCGGCCCAACCCTGGCTCCCGGTCAGACGATCGCGATGGCCACGGACAACGGCAACGACCAGGTGATCGAAACGAGCCCCAGCGCGGGAGCGTCTGGCCCGAGCCCGACGGCCGGGGTTTCATTCGACCCTAACGCCACGTTCGACCCCGCGGCTCTGCCGTCATTCATCACTCCGCCCGATGCCCAGAACTGGGCTGCCGACGGGTATCTCAACATTCTCATGGTCGGCGTCGACGCCGGACTGGGAGGCAGCCGCGACACGGGTCTCCGGCCTGACACGATGATCGTGCTCCACGTCGACATCAAGACGGGCCAGGCGGCGATGATCGGCATTCCGCGGAACACGATGTGCGTTCCGCTGCCGAGCGAAATCGCAAAGAACTACGCCACTCCCACCAATGGCTGCCCCGCCTACACCTGGCCTTACATGCTCAACTGGCTGGCCAACGAGGCGGGCTGGAACCACCCGGCCAACTTCCCCTTCTACCAGGGAGCGGGTCTCGAGTACACGCGGGCTATGACCGCCACCGCGGAGGCGGTTGGAACGCTAACGGGTCTCACGATCGATGGCTACGTAGTCATCAATCTCGACGGTCTGGTGTCGCTGATAAACGACCTCGGCGGCATCGAGATCAACGTTCCGACTACGGTTTCCGACTATCCCTGCGGGCCGGCGGGTTCGTGGGCTGCGAAGTGGCGCGTCTGCGACATCTGCGGCTCGACGTGTGCCCTGGCCTACAGGATCCATAGTGGTTACGAGCTCCCGGACGACAACGGCGCCGTCATACCGAAGATGATCGCCGACGGCGCCGCGTCCGGCGGTATGCAGTCGATCACGTGGCAGAACAGCGGCGGGAGCGACATCGCGTTCGTCATCAAGCCCGGTCTCCAGCACATGGATGGGGAGTGGGCGCTCGCCTATGCTCGAACCCGCATCTACACGAGCGACTACAACCGGATGATGCGGCAGCAACTGGTTCTCAAGGCGCTGCGCAACACGATAGACCCATGCACCATACTGCCCGAGATTCCGTCGCTCCTTAACAGCCTTGGCAGCGCGTTCTGGACCAACCTGCCGCTGAGCGACGCCACGCAGTGGGCGGGCCTGGCGAAGGGCATCACCGGCGGGAGTGTCAAGAGCATCACCCTCGATCCCGCGACCCTGGGGGTCAACACTACCTACATCAATCCCACCACGTGGGCCCGGGCCAAGAGCATCGTAGCCCACAGTCTCGACACCGTGCCCGCTGCAACCGCCAGCGGTGGTGGCGGTGGCGGTGGCCTGAGCTGCTGAAAAGGCCTCCGATCCTGCCTGCGTTGGGCCACCGAGCCCTGACCCGGTGCATCATCGGGTTCACCACCTCGGCTGAGGCGATCCGGGCGGGATCGTCGCCAGATGGCCGGGAGCCGGGTCGCGAATTCGTGCATAGTAGCTGCGTGGGATCGATCCCCGGCCGGGCCCGGCAAGCCTGTTCAGGTGCCGCACGCGAGGGTTGAATCTCACGCGAGGGTTGAATCGATGCTGAGTCGGTCCCTGCTGCGCCGCCCCGCCGCGGCCGCGTTCCTGTCGTTCCTTTTCCCAGGGCTGGGACAGGCTGCAGCCGGAAGGACGAAGCGCGGCCTGCTCGTCGCCATGCCGGCACTGGCCCTCGCCGTCGTGATCGCCGGACTCTTCGTCTTTGCCCGACGCCAGATCTACGACTCGATCTTCTCGGCGAGTGCGCTGACGTCGTTCTTTCTCATCGACGTCGTGCTGATGCTCTACCGGCTGTGGGCCATCGTCGATGCCTATCTCGTGGCCGGGCCGCCGAGGGCGAGGACGCGCCTCGAGCCGAAGATCCAAACGAAGACGCAGCCCGGCCGAGTCGAACGGCCGCTCACCGTCATCGTTCTCGCGGTCCTCATGGTCGCGACGATCGGCACGCACCTCGCCCTGGGTGCGGTGGACGTTCAGTACCGCGACACTCTCAGCTCGATATTCAACCCGGACGCGCCAAGCTGGTTCGGCGGCAACGGCGATCTGCCGTCGGGCCAGACCGCGGCCCCGTTCTCCAACGAGCCGGGAGCGACCGACGCGCCCGCCACCCTGCCCGCCTCGCCGAGTCTCACAGGGTCGCCTTCTGGAAGCCCGGCCGGCTCGGCGACACCGCCTCCGACAGCCGGTCCCACGACACCGGCCGGGATCCCGATCTTCCCGGTCGAGGACGTCAGCGGACCGAACACGCCGCCTTCCGAGTGGGCCGCCGACGGCAAGCTCAACGTCCTGCTCGTCGGCGCCGATGCCGGCGTCGGCCGCTGGAGCCTGCGGACCGACACGATGATCCTGCTCGAGGTCGACATCGCCTCGGGACGGGCCGTCATGTACGGCATTCCGCGCAACCTCGAGAATGTGCCCCTTCCGCCCGAGTCGGCCAACGCCTTCGCATGCCACTGCTTCCCGTATCCGAACCTGCTCAACGCACTGTGGCGCGATGCGGTCAACCGGCCTTCCGCCTATCCGTACAGCGGCACCGACTTCGTGCGCGGCTTCAAGGCGCTCGAGGGCGCGATCGGCCAGTACCTCGGGCTTCACGTCGACGGTGCCGTGGTAATCAACCTGATGGGCTTCGTCAATCTCATCAACGCCCTCGGCGGCATCAACATCAACGTGCCGGTCGAGGTCAAGGACAGCCAGTACTCGAGGCCTCAGGACGGCAAGGACATCTCCATCGACATCAAGCCGGGCTACCAGCACATGAACGGGCTGGTCGCGCTCGAGTATGCCCGCAGCCGACACCAGGACTCGGACTACGGCCGGATGTCGCGTCAGCAGGCAGTCCTCATCGCACTCCGTGCGCAGCTTCAGCCGTGCTCGCTGCTGTCCAAGGTGCCGTCGCTGATAAGTGCCCTTGGCAGCGCCTTCTGGACCGACATGCCGGTCGCGGACGCTCCATCGTTGCTGGCTCTGGCCGAGCGCATCGGCATAAGCAACGTCAAGAGCATCGAGCTTGTTCCGAGCGTAACCGGCAACCCGGTCGGGTTCCTGACCGTACCGCGGTGGGCGACCGTTCGGAACATCGTTGCTCACGGTCTCGACGGCGTGCCCGCTGCCAGCGGCAGTGGCGGAGGCGGAGGCGGGGGCGGCGGTGGCGGCCTCAGCTGCTGACTGTGGCCGGGGCTGGCGTCGCGAACGGTGACGGCGCCGTCCCTCGTCAGGTGAGGTGGTGCCGACGGCGGGAGTCGGCACCGATAGGGCCTGATCGTGCTCAGGAGCACCCCGAAGACGGCCTGTGTGTTCCCATGGGTGTTCCCATCGCCTCCTGAAATGCGCGCCAAGCCCCTACGACGTCCGCCTCAACGCACGTTCGACGCGGTCCGCCGCATCGCGCAGGCTGGCGTCCAGGACGCCGGTGTAGTGGTGTGTCATAGCCTCGGCAGCATGGCCCAGGGCCGCCATCGCGACGCGCTGATGAACGCCCTGCGCCGCCAGGACGGTCGCGAACCCGTGCCGGAGATCGTGCAACCGGATGTCGCCGAGACCCGCTGCCAGCATCGCGTCGCGGAAGTGGCGATCGAGCGTGTTTGGATGCCAGGCGAAGATTCGGCCGTCGATCGGCGCGGGCTGCGTCTCGCGCCAGGCGAGGTACTCGCGGACGGCCTCTACGGCGAGCGCCGGCATGGCAACGGCCCGGACGCTGCTCGCCGTCTTCGTCTCCCGTATCCGCGCGCCCTCGCCTGGCACACGGCCGTACTGGCCGCGGACCGTTAGGACTGCTTCGTCGAGATCGACGTCGCCGGCCCGAAGGCCGAGGATCTCCCCGCGGCGGAGGCCGCAGGCGCCGGCCAGCACGACGAT
>Ga0182027_10001723_pt1 | contig 36085 bp, 37 predicted proteins | sample 712E1DmetaG_FD_121300 | JGI IMG/M metagenome (GOLD analysis project Ga0182027, IMG submission 121300) | Permafrost microbial communities from Stordalen Mire, Sweden - 712E1D metaG (Illumina Assembly) | ecosystem: Environmental > Terrestrial > Soil > Wetlands > Permafrost | place: Sweden...
ACCAGATCCTAAGTCTGGCGCGTCTACCAGTTCCGCCATCCCCGCATAATGATTTAGATATGTTATGTTACTGTTTTTGTAATTCTGGATACGTTTGGCACCGATTGGCACCAACTTGGCACCAACTTGGTGCCAAGAATCGGGGCACCCTAGCTAAACGCCAGCACTGCTTCAACCCTTCGCTGCTTGGCTGCCAAATCTGCCGAGGGCTGGATGTAATGGGCAAGGGTGACGCCGGTCGAGGCATGCCCGAGCACCTGACTCACGGCATCCACGGTGCTACCGCCCTCGCGGGCGAGCGTACCATGGGTTCCGCGAAGTCCGTGCGGCGGAACCACCGGGATGTCGGCCAGCTTGCAGATTCTACGGACCCATCGGTAGATGGCTCCCCTGTCAGCAAGTTGACCGAACAGTTTCTCGTGAAACGACCGCCCTTCAACCAACCGTTGAAGGTACGGCTGGAGTTGGACAGGCACGTTCAGGCGACGGACACCGGCGGCTGTCTTGGATTCGGGAATGATGAGAACCGAACCGTGGCAGTCCAGGTCACGGATCACCCGCTCACTCACCTCCGAAGCTCGCGGGCCGAGCCAAAGACAACAGGCAGCGGCGATCGATCCTTCGAGCTGGTTCATGTTGTTCATGCGCCGTCCGGTGTGACGGCCGGCCAGCGCCTCGTCGGCAAGCTCTAGCGCCTTGGCCAAGAAGCGCGCGCCTTCATCGGCGGTTAGCTGCGGCTTGCCTCGGTGCCGTTTGCCAATGATCTGCACCCCGACGAGCGGGTTGTCCTTGAGCACGTCCTTGCCGATGCACCATTTGAGGAAGGTCCGACCTTGGTTGACCAAGTTGTGCTTGGAATCAACCGAGAGCGGTTTGCCTCTTTCGGTTCTGTACTGCTCCAGCGAGTCGGTGAGCTTCTGCTTGCCGTCAGAGAGCGTGCTCACCGGCACATCAAGCACCTGCCGGAACATCACCTTGAGGCGCTGGATGGTGACCTCGACCGATCGGGTCTTGTTGCCTTTGGCCTCCAGATGCTGTTTGTAGGCGTCGAGCGCTTCGGCGACCGTGACGGTGGCCGAGGCGGATGCCGTCCGCTGGAGCTTCCTCTGCCTGGCGACGGCGGCTGCTTCGGTATCGAAGCTTTCCATCTGTTGGACGCCGTTCTCCCGAATGCGGATTCGGAAACGGCGCCCGTGTCGAAACGGACCATCAATTCGTAACATGGCTTTCCTCCTTGTCGTGGGAAAGCCAGCAGGAACACCTATTCCATTCTCAGAGAGCGAGCACGTATCATTGACTGCGCTGTCGCCGGAATCAATCTGTTCGGTCAATCGTCTGAGGATTTCAGGATCGCGCGCGACCAGCTTCGCCAGGCCAGCCAGGATGTCCGCAGCGAGGCTGCTATCGGGGGACGCTGAGCGTGATGCAGACGTGGGCGTCTGTTGCGTTTTCTCGATCGAACGCAAGTTCACGTTTTGCCTGCAAATTCGGCCGCGCTGGGGCGGCCAGCGGCTGGCTGGTTTCGTTGGCCGGTTTCGTTGGCCGGGGTGATGAGGTCGATGAGCGAGCTGCTTGGTGGCGATGCAGGGGCCGAGGTGAGGAGATCGGATCGCCAAAGGACGCGGTCAAACAGTCCGCCGCCATGAATCTGAGTTTCAAGAGCGACAAACGTATAGGCACCAGCGCCACCGGACACGACTGCTTCGGCAACCCGGCGAGCGCGTCGTTCGTTGGCGACTGCAGCAAGGACGACCCATCTCCTGGCGCCGTACAGGTCGAGGCGATGACGGAGCGATGCGTAGGCTCGCGCTTTACGGACCCACACCGGCATCCTCTCCAACCCGCTGTCGAATTCGGCCATGACGCCAATCTCGCGCTCGGCCTCGGTGTCGACGTTGGACACGAGGACGACCAGTGCATCGGGCACCACCGGAACATCGCTCACCTTTTGCCGCCGCAGCTCGGCCTCTGGAATCAAATCACCTTGAATGCCCATTGTCCTCCGACAAGCGAGGACCAAACTTACCCAGAGGCGGTTCTGCGAACGCAGCGCTGCCCGATTCCGTCGCTGGATGCTGGCAACGATTCGCAGATCATCGCTATCACAACCAGTCGCAGTGCAGGCGAGTTCCGCTCCACGATGCGTGAGACTGAACCAGCCGGGGTTCGACGGGTCTTCCCGGCCGAGCATGCGGACAAAACCTTGTGCGCGCAAACGGCCAAGCGAGTGGCGGGCGGTGTGTTCACTGCCCCAAAAGAGCGGCGTGAGATCGCGAATCGTGACCGCGCCTAGTCGACCGAGCGCGTAGAGAATCCGGCCATCGCGCGCCACAAGTCGGAAGCCATGTTCGCCCCTTTTCGTATTCATCGCCGAGGCCCCAGCGGCAAACTGACGCCGCAGCGTCGGCAGGAGAAATACGCCGCCCCTGCACCACAAGGACACCGGGCCACGAACCCATGGTACGTGGAACCGCAGGCGGCACAGACCCACCTTCCGTGGAGCGGATTGCGCTCCGCGCAACTCCCACAAACTAGAGTGGTTCGAGCCAGTCGGATCGTCCAGACCACGCGCCGGACGAAGAAGATGGTTCCAAGCAGGATGCACCACGCGCCGTAGATGGCGAAGAGTGGAGCCAGCAGTGCCACCTTTGTCGCCACCGTCAGCATTCTCGTGCTCGACTGGTTGTGACTCGCCATCAACCAATGCCCTCAGGGCGACGGCGGCGTGGCGACGGGGAGCGCGGAATCCTGGACGTGGGCGACGGTGATGCTGGTGGATTGGCCATCCCGTCAGAGTTCGACGACGGCAAGGGATCTTTAGCGGGTTCCGCCTGGCAATCCCCACCCTCCGCCAATACGCGGGCGCGCTCGCGTACTCGCGACTCCGCGAGCGCCAGATCGGCGACTCGATGGACGAAGCCGAGTTCCAACGCTCTCGCGTCGAGCCGGGCCAAGTCAGTGCGCCTGGAAATGGTCAGTTCGGGAGTGCGAATCTTGATCCCTGCGAGGCCAGAATGTCGATCAACCAGGTAGGCAGTCCGCGAAGGCAATCGTGCAAGTTCTTGACGCAGAGCCGTTGCCTCTTCACTAGGACTCATGAAGCCTGCCTTTTGCTCCTCCCATGGCGCGCAGGGCGGCTGTTTCAGCCGGTGACCAGTGCTAGGCAACGCCCAGCTCCAATCGTATCCCTCGGATGATCGGAACAAAGTGACCCACCCGGCATTGGTGGTGAGGACGGTGGGTAAGGTAGACGAGATGGCCGCGAGCGACGTCATGTCCTGCTGCAGAGTCTGGAGGAAGACCCGCCTGCTGCGTGCGAGGCGGAGCAGCGCTTCGACCGAGTTGGCCACGACTGGTCCAGAGCCCGACAGAAACTGGGGGAATTCTTCCAGGGCGATCAGCACGGGCTGGCCTCCCTCCGGCCGACGAAGGATGGCCCGCGCGACGAGCAACCACAGCATGCCAGCCCCGCCTTTGGTGAGGTCGGGCGCGTCGGCCGGCGCCGCGAGGTTCACGAGCACGCAGTAGCCTCCCGACAGGAGTTTGTCGACGGGCAAAGCCCGCGCTCCGGCTAGCATCCGACGAATCTGACTCAGCCGCAGTAGACGCTCACAACGCGCGATAAGCGAGTTCAGCCGCTCGCGGCCAGCCGTTCGTAGGCGCGCGGCCGTTTCATGGAATAGTGCCGGCACATCCGTACGCGAGGCCAGCCGATCCAGAATCTGCGGCGCCGCGAAGACATATGGGAGTAACAGCAACGATTCCCCTGCGCGCAGCAGGCACTCAATCGGCCGGTGCCACAGGGATTCTTGCACTACACCCACGGTGGTGCGGATGGCTTCCAGCCAGACCGAAGCCAGGCTCCAAGCGACCGCCTCCGCATCGTCGCCAGGTTCAAGGTTGCCGACTAAACATGGAAGCGCTGCGGTGCTGAAGAAATCTATGCACACGATCCGCGAGAGCAGCTCGTCGGCCGCGCGGGTAGGTAGCCTGTCGGCGTAGTCGAGGATCAGGCGCCGAGCCAAGGTGTACGTCTCGCCCTTGATGTCAAAGATCCAATGGGACAGATGCAAAATGAGCGAGAGCAAGAAGAGGTGTAGGAGATAGAAGGTCTTTCCCACCCCACTCGGGCCAGTGATAACCCCATGCGTCAATAGACGATCAGCAGCAACCACGACGGTTCGTTGATCGTTCACATCGGCCAGCTGGCCAAGAACAACGCTCCCTGGATCGTTCTTGCAGAAATGCCTGACCGCAACCGGGTCGTGCGCCGAGCTGGCGGACAGCGCATCGGCGATAGCCACATTGTCATCATCAGCGGCGCGAAGCTTGTCCGAACCGCGCAGGAGGAACCGGACAGCCGCCGCCACTTCGTTCACGGATATTCACTGTCCGGTGGTGGCGCAGGCGGCAGCGCTCGTTTGCGCGGTTGTCCGTGGCGTCGCCGATATTGCTCAAGCGCACGCGCACGGAGTTCGCGTCTCCGCCACATGAACCACCCAGAAAAGACCAAGACTAGAAGAACGAGCGCAGGCCACAATGGATAGTCGCCAGTCTCGAAACTGGCGTGTTGCTTGAACAGCCTCCCCAACGTGCACAACAGACAGGGCGCGAACGCCAGAAACACGCTTACCAGAACTACTCCACCGAGAATTTTTTTCCCCAGGCTTCTGGCGTTGATGATCCAAGCCACGCCAGAGGCAAGCAAGCAAAGGGTCAAGACCGCCGTCATTTGGCGCCGCCCCAAGAGATCTCGACGCTGTCCGATTCTTCCCATGGACACTTTTCGAGGAGATCGATATGCTCGACGCCCGCAGCCCGGAAGAAAGCCGACCAAGCCGCATGAAGGGCAAGCGTTTGTCTTGCGGACCAGTGCCGGGCATCTGGTGTGCTGTCAGGGTGGACGCCGCAAACCGTGATCTCAAAACCCCGCAGATCGGGGAGAAGGCCGCGTTCCCTCACTGATTCGACGAAGACAGATGGCTCGGGAACCGACCTTTCGAAATTGAAGCCCGTCTCGGCCGACACCTCGCGCAAATCGGAGTCGATCAGCAGCTTCTTCTCCGCCTTTTCGCTTTCTCGGAGCCGGCGAGCAGCTCGATCGATGCCGCCCACAATCCCGCTACAACGCTGCGGCCGTTTGAGTCGCAGGTTGCCCAGGTGGCGTTCCTCAGCCTCAATCCAAGCTCGCTTCTTCTGCGCCGCGCTCGCGCCCCAATGAATCGGCACGTCAATCACGGACATCACATCCAAGTCGTCGCTGCCGCAACCAATGGTCATCATTGTAAATCGACTGCCTGGCTCCGGACGCGCGATGAACGGCCGCGCGGCCCGACGGGCGCTCTCCTCGTCGCAGTGCGAAGATGTCGTGTGGTCGCACAAGAACTCGGTATCACTACTGCGGTGGCGGCTGTTGCAGCCCGAAAGCAGGAGAGCCGCAAGAAGAACCTCGGTCACCAGACTACGAAACATCGCTGCCCTCCTGGTTCTTGGTCCCCTTTCCCGCAAAGCGGCAACCCAACGCGTAATAATATCGCACCGCCTTACGACGAGCCTCTTGGATCTGGTCCAAGTCCGTGCGCTGCGAGGCGCGCTCTCGTGGTTTTCCCTCCAAGCTTGCTGTCTCAGCGATCAATGCCCTCTTCTGTAATTCGGCCTTCTGCACTTCAGCCTTGGCAAAGGCGATCTTCTCCTGTGCTTCCGCAATGGCCTTGTTCGCCAAGGCGAGTTTCTGCCGATGTTCCCGATGGGCCATGATGACCGGGAGAAGTTTGCGCTGGAGAACACCACCGACGACGCCGGCCAGAATCGTGACCAGTGCCCCGAGGAAGGCCACTGCAATGCTGGCCCCAGCCACCGAAGCGGCCCGAATCACTGCAAGCGCACCAGCGATGAGAAGGAGAAGTGTGGCACCAAGGAGCCGGCGTCGCGGGGAAACAGGGCTCGTCGCTAGGAAGCCCGCCTGCACGTTCGTGAACGAAACCAGGATGGAAAACGAGCCGAGCAGAAACGCTGTTGAGAGTGGAAGATCATCAAATCCGTGGGACAAGTCCAAACCGGCAGCATCGGAAAGTGCTAGAAAAGCGACCGCAGTATCGAAGAGGATAATGGCGACGGCGGGGATACGACTCCAGACGGAGCCATATGACGGCGCTTGTGATTCTTCGACCTCGCGATGGGTGGCTAGAGAGTCGTCGAGTTTGACCTGCGCCGCTTTGACGTTCCTCGCAAGAGCCGGCAGCTGGCGATCGATCTTCCGCACCTCCTGCCGGATGGTCTTGATGCGACTCGTCTCCGTCCGGAGAAGTGACCCCCCGTCGTCGGCTGTACCAGTAAGAATAGGGGCAACGATCTTCTCTTCGAGCAACCTGCGGTCAAGACCGCTCGTGCCAGCGTGTATGCACGACAACCTCTCGCGCAAGCGCAGATTACGAGCAACCTCGTATTGATGACGGTGGCGATTAGTCATTGCTTGCCTCCGTTGAGTAATCCGGAGCCGCCACGCTCGAAGCACTTGCGCGCAAGCATCGTGCGCAGCTCGCCGCCCGGCTAAAGCGGCGTCCGTGGCGCAATACCGTACGCTCTCGGCCACAAGTGCACTCGCGTGGATGCCGAAGGTGTCCGGCACAGTGGCCACGGGGCCGGATACTTTCATGTTTAAGGCGCTGGTCCTCGAATCCGACACCATTACTTTCATCCTGGTCTTCGTAAGCATTTCCGTACTTGTTGTCGTTCACGTTGTTCTCCTTCCGTTGTTGATTTGACTGAATGGGCAGAGGCAATCGGGTGATTGCAGAGTTATTGGGGCCATCGTCCATAGCCGCCTCGGCCAAGTCGATGGCACTAGGAACCTGCTTGGAAGCCGCGGAACCGATAAACTCGACGGTGGCCAAATGTCGGGAATCGAGATACAAGAACTCTTGTCCCAGCAGGCCAGTCCATTTGCTGAGAAGACGTCGCAGTTCTGTTAGGTTGGCGTCTGCAATCTCGAAACGAAGACTCTCATCGAAATAGATCCGACCGCTTTGATCTCGCCACTCTCCCCGGATTTCGTGATAACTAAAGCCTATGCACGCGCTGTGGAGGTCGGCACGAAACCGGGCCAGGATGACATCAGGGAAGGGACGGCCACTGTTGTCGCGAATAGGAACAACAACAACAGCGAGGCGGTGTATTGTGTTGGCAGCGTTAAATTGGGATTCCATGATCTTCCTTTCGATTGTCTTCGGTGCTCTTGCTCTAGGAAGACTGGGAAAGCAGGAGCCGTGCCAATTGCATGAATTGCGAGTTTCCGGCGAAGTTCACTACAGATGCGCCGACGCGTTTGAAATGCCCATGGGGACCGCGAAAATGCTCATGGGCAAAAGTGGCATTGCTCATGGGCGGAATCATTGCCGCTGCGATTGAAAGGAAATGGCCAGTGGTTTCGAAGGAGGTCGTAGCCAACTGTCCGGTGGACCGTAGTCGAGAGCGTCGCCGGAAGAAGCGCCGCCACATCTTCAAAGGTATTGTCGCCAATGCAGGACCAGAAAGAATCGAGAGCCTCGGTAGCTCACGAGGAGGCATTCAAACCGAAGAGGGGCGCCCGTGAATGCGATGTCCTGGTGTACCGAGTAACCGGATAGCCCGAAGACATCAAGAACACGTGGCGGCAACATTCCGCCCTGCCGGCAATCAAGTGCGAGTGTGGGTGCCGGACCTCAAGAGCCGGCGTACGGTCGCGCGGTCGCAGGACAGAATTTGCGAGAGGCGTCGTTTGCTGCCATCCGCGCGAGAGAAGAGCAACTTCTCCAACTCCGTCGAGGACAGGGCACGATGAGGGCGAAAGGCGGCAAGTATTTCTTTCGGAAAATCGGTTAGCGCGGTTCGACGAATGACCAGCTCTGCGACGAATGCATCGCCGAAAACGGCGAGCCTAAAGGATTGCTCTCTTTGGTGTGCGGCCTCTTGAATCTCGGAACCCAGCCCAAGGGCATTCGCCAACACGACTAGGGCAGTTTCCGGCCGGAGTTCTCCAGCGCGAATCCCTTCGAGAAGCCACTCGGTAGTAAAGTGCAATTGATCGGGATTGAGCGGAAGAGGAAGCCGGGTCATCGACGTGACCCCAGGCGAACGCTGCGGGATTCTACTTCAGGTGAAGCGACCGAATCGACCACCACGCGGAATAGGCCAGCGACTTGCGTGATATGTCTGACCGATCTGACAATCCAGTGTTCGGCCAGTATCTCGTCAACGGCGGGCCTCTCCGGGTGGCCAATCACCGCCAGCCGGTCACCAGTTGTGCTCAGCAAAAGCAGTAAACACGAGCCAGGTGATGCCGCAGTCGTAGCAACCCTTGACACGGCGCGGGAGTTGGTGCTAGTATGGAGGTTACCTTCGCTGGACTGCGTGGCGGGCGTTTCGGTTCGAGTGGAGAAACCACTCTCCTCATCTTGAGGCGCAGACAAGGTCTCGCAGCGTGGTCCGACGGGGGTAGTATATTGGCGGATCATCGTGGGGCTCCTTCCCTGGTGGTCTGCCCGTATGCGAGATGCGGTGCTGGTAACACCGCCCCCCTTCGGGCCAATCTCAAACTCTTTCCGCTAGCCTTCGTTCCTTACGTATTGCTTCCTTCCGCAGCGCGCCCCCATGCTCCATGGCGGGCGCTATTTCGTTTCCGGCAGTCCGCCCGATCTCGCCGCCTAAAGCGGCCTGAGATTCGGATTTGCAAACGCACGAACATAAGGAAAGGGTAGCCACAATCGAGGTGGTTCTTCAAATTCAATTGCGATTACGCCCACTTAGCTACGTCTAGGCACTCTTAGTTGCAATTGCCATGGAAGAGAACGAGCATCCAAACATGTTTGAGTTGGCCAGTGGCACGCGCAAACGCCCGAAGAAGACACATCGTGGTCCCGCGCACGCCTGGAAGCGTTGGAACGGACTTCTGAAGCCGCAGAGAATTGCGATCCTCCAAGCATTCAAAGAGGGTTATGTGGACTATCGCATCGCCGCGTTCGCGAGCGAATCGCAGGCGGATGCTGCCCTATGGAAACTGCTAGCGACTTTTCCGGGCACATGGGGTTGGCGTGATCAACAGTTTCTCGAACTGTTTGCGTTTCTTCGAGGGCACCTAACGCCAATACTGGAGAGCGCCCCTTACTCCATCGCAATCACTAAAGACAATCGCAGCCCATCTACCATCCCGGCTGGCAAAGCATGGAGATTGCAGTACAACAAGTCCGGCAATGCGGGCGGCGTCATATACAACAATCTCTCCGTCAAGGCCAACGCCGGCTTCGATGCATTTCACACCTGGATTATTGAGAACAACAAGTCGGGACTTGGCGAGGCTGTGAGAAGCTTCCTGCCGATTCCGACGACTGACATTCTTAAGGACAAACTCCAAATCGCGTTCAGATGGGCTTTCCGCGGGTGGTTCAATGGGATTGCAACTCTTCTTGTTCTGCTCCTGAGCGTCCTCTCTGGCCGCTACCTTCTGTCATGCGATGGCTGCAGGCCCCATCGAGACGCAAAACAGGCACTTTCCAATCCTTCTGCAGAAGACGGCGAACGATCGACCGTCGGCAGAGAAGACTCGATACTAGAGCACAGCCATTCGGTCGTCGGCGATTCGCGAATAGTCATGGCAATCCCTCCGGAGTGTGCACGTCTTCCCAAGAGCCCCGAACGGAAGTCGTGCCTCATCAAGGCCGCGGACGCGGCCAGGTCGAATCTCGGGCGCGCCAGAGAACTGTATGAATTGGCCATCGAGGAAACCTATGACCCTACTTCCGTCGGAACACACCAAATCGAAGATGGCTACGTAAACCATTTCTGGAAGAGGGAGAAATCTGGAGTCGCCTTTTTGGATGCACAAACATTTCAGGCGACGGCCGGGCTTTCATCTGTATTCGCTTTGCACGGGAATTTTTCAAACGCAGCAAGCATATGGGACAGGGCGATGGCGGTGGTCCGGAACGCAGTGGCGGTGCAGGAACAAGCGCCTCCTGGCTCGGCATTCGGGCCAGGAGTGACTAACATCGAGGGTCACGTCAAAGCATATCTGGATAGGAGAGCAGGAATTCTGAAGACTGGCGCCGAATTTGAGAAATGGGCTTGTGGCTACCCCTATGGCGCAAACAGCCGGTGTGATATTGAGCGGGGCATTCAAAGGGAGGCCGACGGACAACTCCTGGATGCGTTAGAGGATCTCACGTACGGCATATCCGAACTCGGAGACCCAATACGTGACCGCTTTGACCTGGACGACGCCGCGCAAAGTCGGTACTGGACCAACATTCTTCCTCCCACTGAAACACTAGTGGCTGAAACACGCCGCTCTACTCTGGAAGCAATTCACAAACTGAAGGATGCTCGAAAGGCCCTCCTCGTAGGAGGACTTGCTATTTGGTTGAGGGGCTCCGAAACTATCTGCGCGGCGATTGTTGAGTTTCCTTGGAAGCCAGGTTGCGCTCTGGAGAAAGGCAGTACGTCGTCGCATGCGGGGTGGCGGCTTTCATTGAAATTCAATGGGGTTGCTGCGACAAACGTGGCATCGAAAGAGGGCCGCGTCGAGGCTACGTTGCCCAAGAGTACGGTGCGGCTAGCTGTGGAGACAAGGCTTGTCAATGCAATCGCGACCGAACCCAGATGCGGACACGGCGAAGAAGAAATCAGAGTGTGCAGAACGAGTGGCGAGTATACCCTTAGGATGATGAACGAATCATGCGACTAAGTACGAGGGTTTCTCGACTATGCAAGACCGCAGGGTAATGATGGTGCGGTCCAGCCGACAGGGTGGGTTGCGTGGTTGCCTTTCTCTGCCCGACGATCCACCAAAGATCTCACGCGCGATCATGGGCGACATTGTTCTTGCCGGCTCATCGACGGTAGAGCGTGGGAGAATCCCGAATTGGACAACCGGAAACAACAAGAGAGCCATTGAAGGCTCTCTATTTTGGTGTTTGGGCATGCACAGGAGTTGTGGGTAACCCACCTTTCCCGTACAAATTCCCACCCCTTACTTTACCGCCCCCATCTGGAATGATGTACGTGGACTGTTTTGGTCCACGGAATCGACGGGTGATGCTGGCCAGCTTCCCGAAGATTCCGGCTTTCTCTGCCACCCACCCTCCTCTGGGGGCGGCGTCCGCACCTTACGGAACGGCGCGCCACCGGTCAAGGGCACGGGTGGATCTGATCCATCATGTTCGCCCGAATTGCGCCGGTTCATCCCGGCCGTGTTCTCGCGCTTGTTCCGGCTTCGCGTTACGCCGGCCACGCCGTCATCGATTGCGCCGGCCTCGTCCCTGGGAGTTTCGCCACCTGGAATTTGGAGCCCCACCGTACCGACGAGGACCGCCTTCGGCTATTTCACCTGTGCTTGCACCGCTCTCTTCGAGCCCACTGTCCATCTGTCCTTGTTCTGGGTCTGCCTCGCTTCGACGGTGAGCATCTGCGTGCTCTCCGTGGAGCTGCGGCCGAACTCGCTCAAGCCCACGGCGTGCCAGTGGTCGCTCGGAAGGTAGACGATGCCCGACAGCTTCTCATCGGTCGCCGGCGCGGTGACCACTTGGACGCGCTTGCCGACCGTCTCGTGCGTGGCTTCTTTCCCGAACTCGTGGTTCCGAGAGCGACTGGTGAAGCCCGCCGATACCACAGGAACGCCTTCTCGGCCGCCGCCGTGGCTGTCCACGAGCTGATTGAACGCGCGCCACTTTCGGCCGCGGTCATCGCCAAGAACGAGGCTTTCACGATGGGCCGGTTCAACGCCGCCCTCGCGGAGTCCGCGAGACGACACTTTCCCGACAACCTATGACCAACCCGACTTCATCGAATCCCGTCGGAGATCTTGAGATTACCCTTTCCCGCTCCGGTCGATCCTGCGCGCTCACCGGTGCGGAGCTGGCGCAGCTCCTCGCCTCGCCCGGCATCGTCATCCGCCTCGCGGCCGTGCTGTACTCCCGCAGTCGGGCGATCACGGGGAGGGAAGGGACTACAGGGATAGGAGAGGCAACCAGGCAAGAAGAAACGAACGAACGGAACGGAAAGAAAATAGACATACAACAACGTTCGTTCTGGGATGAGGGGTCCAGGGGAGAAGGGATTCCCGCCTGTGGACAAGCCATCGAGCAGGCCGCCAGCTATCTGGCCGACAAGCTCGGCGACACCAAGAGCCTGGCTTTCTTTCGTCGCGTAGCACGAGTTGTGCCGGCAGAGATCATCCGCGATGCGCTGGTGAATGCCCTGGACCTGCGGCCCTCTGACATCCGCCGCTCCCGCGCCGCCTACTTCACAAGCCTCGTTATGCCGCATCTGCGGCGCCACGAGTCGAAACTATGATCGTCACCCCGATGTACCGAACTCCACCAAAAAAGACACCGCGCGTGGCTGCCGTCGTGGCCCGTCATCTCACTGCCGCTCTCGTGGTCCTGGATCCGTGGGAGGTGCGCGTGGCCATGGTCGCCCCGATCGCTACGGTCCGGCTGGCCCTTCTCCGGGAGCGGCCGTCCGCGGTCGCGACCAATCGGCGCTGGCCGTGGTTGCGACGGACCGGCCTGGATCTCGCGACGACAGACCTATCAACCACGGACCTGGTTCCTGCCGACCACCCCGAAATGCGCCGGTTCGCTGGCACGAGGGACGAACCACTCTTGCGCCGCGCCCTAATCCTCGCCATTCAACTTCTCAATCAAACCCTTCATGACCAACTCGTTTCCGAAAACCGATCTCGCCCGTCTGCTCATCCTGCCCGCGCCAATGCGCCTACTGGCTCTACTAGCCGCTTTTCGGTTCTTCGCGGTCTCTGACCTCGTCCGCGCCGGCATAGACGATGGTGAAGTTGAAGCCGCTGGAACTGCGCGGTGCATTCTGCGGTTTCGGCTACAGCGCCGGATGACCGATCCCGCGCCCACCGAGGTGCTGGCGCTGTCGCGCGCCGGGGCACGCGAAATTGCCCGAGTCATGGAGGTGGATCTGGCCACGGTGCCACACTCAACCCGCTCAAACTCCAACCGCTCGGCCATGTTCATGGACCATACGCTGGCGCGGAACAACTTCGCGATCATAGTGGCGACCGCTCTCTCGCGCGACAGGGATGTCCCCAAGCTCCTGTCCTGGGAGCACGACCGCGACCGGCTTTCTGCCGCTGTGACCATGCCGCATGGCCCCGGCGAGCTTCACCGATTGCCACTCGAAGCTGATGGTCTCGCAATAGTGCGTGGGCCGCGCGGTCCCGAGGGACTCCTCGTCGAAATCGACCGTGGCACTGAGATGCCCGGATACCTGGGCCGGAAATTCGGCGGCTACCTGGAATGGTGGAAGTTCGGTGGGCACAGAAAACGCTTCGACGTAGACAGTTTACGCATCCTGACCATCGCGCCGGATGAGCGACGCATGATCCGCTTGCGCGATGCTTGCGCGGCATCGACTGGTGGCAAGGCAAGCGGACTCTTTTGGTTCGCGGCCGAAGATGCCGTCACCAAGCATGGTGTGCTCGCGCCGATCTGGTCGACGCTCCGCGGTGAACAATTCCAACTTTGGCCCTGACGCCAGCTGCCTGGAGAACTCCGCATTGTGCGGTATTCATCGGCCACGTGTCGATGACTGCACCATAAGTCATCATCGTGGAGTCTCCAGGCACTTGGCGTGAGGGCCGGGGCCACCGGCTCACCCTCACCTTCCCCGCGCCTGGGCCGTAACCTTGGCTCGGTCGTGCGAAACGATCCCCACCTGGGCGTTTCGGCGCGCCCCACCGTGGAGGTGGCCGCGCCGCGGGCGCGCGGGAAGGCTAGCCAAAGTCGTCATCCAGCAGCGGGGTGCCAGCGTCAATGAAGACAGTGCGAGCCGAAGGGTCGAGGGCGTCGCTGAATGTAATGCGTCGCGCCCACACTAGAAACGCTTCAGCGGTTTCCCCCAGTGCTTTCGCGCTCCTGATTCGCGCGAGATCGAACGGATGGAACATCTTCAGCATGTGCTGCCCCAGCATCTGCAGGAATGTGTCGAGCCCCGCTGACGTTTCCTCCATTAGTACCTGCGCGTTCCCGAGAATGCCTGGCGTCGGGAGTTCGGGCGAACGAAGTTGGGGGATCTGGAAGACGGTCAACTCGCCTTCGGGCATTGCGCCGACATGGGCAGAAAACGCATGTGTAGCTCCTGAGCGTCGCTTGTGGAACCCGTCGTACCAGCCCAGCTTCGAGAGACACGGCCTGAGTTCTTCGGGAGCGCAACGAGTATCCTTCGCCCAGTCGCTGAAACTTGAGGAACAAGCCCTCCTCCCTATTAACGACATCATTGTGCTGCATGTAGCCGCCATTTCGTCGAGGATGCTGTAGATCGCATTGTCATGTGCGGCGAATTCGGCTGTCAACTTGACGAGCGCAGGGGCGGTCGGAGTCTGACGAGCCTCTTCCAAGATCCGGTTGAAACGCTTGCGATGATATCGAATCGCCCATGTCTTCTGTTGCATGGAGTCCGCGGCGCCAAGGAGTCGCAACCTATACACGCTTCTCCGACTGGTGAGCTGCAAGAGATCGACGGCAGAACCGGATGAAAGGCTGCGCAGGACGCCTGAATGAGGAAACCTAAAGGTCCAGAAGCCGGGAAGCGCACTGAGCAGCGCCGCCCACGCGATTTGGCTGGGTAACTCGACGAAGGTGTGAACGCCCCCTTCGGGTCCCGCTGGGCTCAAAGCAAGGTTTGGGCGGATGCTTGCCTTCTCGAATACGGTCAGTCGGTTCTCTTCCAGCTTCGCCCTGAAGTACTCGCCGTCGCCGTAGTCGGAGGGAAAGTCTCTCTCTGAGAAGGCAAAGACGGTGGAGTATATGCCGACAGACCGATCATCGACATGTATGAGCACATCCTCGCTGGACATCCAGACACCATCGTACACCGATTCTCAATTAGTCATCCCTCTACCTGTTCATGCACCCTCTTGGCTCCATCCCCATCGCCACCCATGATCCGCGCTCGCCGCGAGCGATGGTTACAATCCAGTCGGCCGATCTCCTGCGCTCTATCTACCTCGTCGGCAAGACCGGCACCGGCAAGTCGACGTTCCTTGAGAACCTGCTCATTCGCTCGGTGGACGCCGGCTTTGGGACCGCCCTCATCGACCCGCATGGCGACCTCTTCTGGCGCATCCTCGAGAACCTTCCTGCTCGTCACTGGAATCAGGTCGTCATCCTGCGGCCGGCAGACAACGACCGGCCGGTGGGCATCAATCTTCTGGGCACTTTGGCCTGGAGCTCGCGCGCGCTCGTGGCTTAGGGCGTGATCGAAATCTTCCGAACCCTATGGGGGCCGACCTCGTTCGGTCCTCGCTCGGAGCATGTGCTCCGCCATGCGGTTCTGGCCGTCCTGGACACACCCGCGGCCACGCTGCTCGGCCTGCTTCGCTTCCTGGTCGACGTCGACTACCGGACCCGCGTTCTCGCCCGCGTCACCGATCCGGTTGTGCGCGTGTTCTGGGCCAAAGAATATCCGGCCCTTGGCAAGCAGTTTGCGGCCGAGGTTTCGGCACCGGTTCTGAACAAGCTCGGCGCCCTGGCCTCGCCGGTCGTGCGGCGGATCGTAGGGCAGGCGGCGCCGCGACTGGATTTTCGGCAGGTGATGGATCACCGCCGCATCCTGGTCGTCGACCTTTCTGGGATCGGGCGGGACGCGGCCCAGTTCATCGGCGCCATCATCGTGACCGGGCTCGACTTGGCGGCGCACGCGCGTGCAACCACGCATGCGGCTGAGCGGCCACCATTCCTGCTGGTAGCCGACGAGTTCCAAATCTACCTCACACGATCGTTCCTCACACTTCTCGCAGAAGGACGAAAGTTCGGCATCTGCGCCGCGTTGGCCCACCAGCATGCGGCTCAACTCGATCCCGAGATGCGTGCCGCGATCTTGGGTAACGCCGGCACCCTCGGCGCGTTCTCGCTTTCCGCCGACGATGCCAAGGCGATGGCCCCGGAGTTCGCGCCCGAGCTTTCAGCCGAGGACCTGGTTCGCCTGCGGCGGCACCACCTCGCACTCCGCCTTCTCCGCCATGGTGAACCACAACGGCCGATGGTCGTGCGCACTCTGCCACCAGTGCCCGCCTCGGGTGATGTGCCGGACACGCTCCTGCGCATCAGCTCGGAACGGTACGGGCGGCCGGCAGAAGTGGTGGATCGAGAGATCCGTGAGGCGCTCGGCGTGTCGCCAATGTTCTCGCCCCGCCAGAAGGCCGCGTAGGCGCACTACGCGCGCGGGCTCGCCGCTGACTACCCGGTCGGCGCCGGTCCCGCTTCCCTGAGCATGGCGCTCGGGGCGGCGAGAAAGATCAGGTCTTTTCCAATGCGCGCAAACGGCACTCACGCACCGCTTACCACCACGATTGACATCCACGACAAGGAAGGCCGGAAGATCGGCCAGAAGGAGGTCGCAACGTACGCTGGCATCCTGGCGCTGGCACACGACGAGGGACTCCGCTCCATCATCACGAAGCTCGTCCAGGTGCCCACCAAGGAGAACGGCACAGTAGCCGTCGTCACGGCCGTGGTCCGTACCAACCGGGGCGTGTTCACCGCGATCGGTGACGCCAATCCGGGCAATGTGAACCGCAGAATTGCGGCCCATCTCATCCGGATGGCCGAGACCAGGGCCAAAGCCAGAGCGCTTCGCGACGCGGTCAATATCGGCACAGTGGCCCTCGAAGAATTGGGTGAACTTGTCGAGGAGGAACTCTCCTCCGAGCCAGTCGAGCGATCCCCGCGGCCAGCCGCCTACGCCAAGCCCACTTCATCGGCTCGCCCGGCCAACGACAACGGCGCAGGCGCGCCGCCTGTGACTGGATTGGATCTTCCGACTGCCACCGAGCCGGAGTTCCGCGCGATGTCCGGTGCCCAGCGAGCGCTGCTCTTTCGAATCGCTGGTGAACGCGGTGTTGCGCCTGAAAACGCTCATGCCTGGCTACTAGGGCAGCTTGGCATCCAAGACCTGCGTGCTCTCTCTCGCTCGGCGGCAAGCCGAGCCATCGACCGGTTCAAGAACGGTAAGCCTAACGGCGCCGATCATGGGACGACCGAAGCCGGTGTGGTCCAATGAAAACAGATCGTCCTGCCGTCTGAAAACGCCCAGGGATTCCTCGCTGGAGTCCCTGGGTCGCTTCCTCCCGCCTGCCCGTAGGCGCCCGAATGGTTCGGGCTCCGACGAAGCCGGCCTTGTGCCGGGAGGAGAATCGACATGTTCACAGACGCCGCTCAGTCCCTTTCACCGCCAGTTCTTTTCCATTCTCACGCCGATGAGCAGACCTTCGACGAGGTGTTCGACAAGGTCACTAGCCAGGCCGACCTTGCTCTCCCTGACCAAGAGCTGCCGCTCTCGCGCCTGCGTGCGACCACCGACGGCTTCATCGAAGTCCCGGGTGCCGGGAACCTGAGCCTGACCGAATGGTCGCGGCGACAACTCGCCACCCTTCTCGGCATTCGCTGGGATCGTTGGTTCGCCAGCGACATCGTGGTCCCGGCCGACCGCGCCGAGGAGATCAACCGCCGTCTCCGGCGCCTCGGGGGCGACTGGCAGATCCGATCGCGCCGCTGGGCGGCCGGTGAACCTGCCGCGAGCGACGGCGTACTCCGCGCCTTCGTCGGTCCGGGGTACGCTCCCATCGACGACCTTCGGGTCTTCGAGACGCTGCAGCGGGTTCTGCCCACACAGCTTGACGAATTCCGTTTCGTCCGTCTCGATCTCACCCCGCAGTCGAGCCAGTACGCCGTGGTCAGCTTGGTTGAGGTTGACCTCGGCATCAGGGGACCCGACCGTCACCGGAACGGGTTCCTGATCGCCAACTCCGAGGTTGGCGCTCGATCGCTTTCCATCGTCACCTGGATCTGGCGGCTGGTCTGCACAAACGGCATGGTAGCTGCTGCCTCTCAGCTCTTTCGTATGATTCATCGCCGCCGCAAGGCGGAGTCTATCGACGGAAGGATCGCCGAGGCGTTCAAGCTGCTGCCCGAGAAATGGGAGCGTGCCGCGTCGACTTTGCGTCGTGCCCGGCAGGACACCGTCGAAGATCCTGGTGCCATCCTGGAAGTGCTCCTCGAAACCAACCCGCAATTGCGCCCCATGTCCCGGGCCGTCTACGAGGCATTCGAGAAAGACCCTGAGCCGAACCGTTTCGGTATCGTGCAGGCCTTCACGCGCGCGGCCCAGCGGTTCACGCCGGAGCGGCGCCTCATGCTGGAGGAGTTCGCTGGCGATGTGGCGGCCAGGGTCATGTCCCCGGAGGTGTCGTTTTGATCCGGCACGATCCCTACGCGGTCTCGCCGCCGCAGGAGCCGTTCGACTTCATCGTCGACGATGAGCCGCTCAGACGAACACCGCCTGGTAGCCCGACACTGCTTGAGACCACGCACTCGGCGCTCCGGCTTGCACCAGATTCGCTTTTCCGCAACTGGCGCAACGAGTGCGTGACGATCCGCGAGGAGATTGGGCTCGTCCACGGCCTCGGTCCCGTCGCGGTCCTGCACATCAATGGCGCGATCTTCCTCTATCCGCGCGGGTTCGGCGCCGATGTCCTCGATTTCGAGGCCACGGTCATCGACCCGGCAGGGGAAACGGTCGTCTCGGTGGGTGTCGGCGGTGCCCATCGGGCACCTGTCCAGCGCAAGCTGGCCAAAATACTCGACTGGTATCGCACGGAGATCAATCTCCGCGACAGCAACGCGTCGCCGCTCCTCACGGTCTTCGAGCTGTGGACCGACGGCCGGCCACTGAGGCGGGCATCATGAAGATACGCGTCCAGACCATCAAGCTCTCGCGCGGTGACGTGCGGGAGCTGCGGATCTACCGCAACAAGCGCACAACTCGTCTCGTCGTCTACGACGAAGACCGGTCCGTGCCGCTCATCCAAGCCCAGCTCAGCGCGCCCGAGCGCGAAGCGCTCAGGAAGGCGCTGGACAGGGACCAGTGAAACGCATTCTCAAACACGGGCAGGGGCCTCGACGGTCCCTGCCCATTTTCTAATTGACTATACGGAGTTACCCTCGCATAAGCCTGTGGAAAAGTTGCGTTCGCACCACAACCGTCCACCCCTTACCGTTACTCTGGAACGTGGGACGATGGCATCAATGACGCCCCACTTGTCGAGAGGGGCTTTGCCTGATCGGTTCTCCAAGGTGTACGGTGAGGACGGTTGCCCCAGGCGGCTCGATGGCGGAAACGCCGTCGCCGCTCCCGACCATTGCTCATCGACAACCTAATCCACTATGCCCATCGGTTCCCCGGCGGCCCCGCAGCCAGTACGGAGACTGCTCACACCAGATGAAGTCGCCGATCTGCTCCGCGTCTCCAAGACGAGTGTGTATCGCCTCGTCGAACGCCGCGCACTTCCCTTTTTCCGCGTCTCCGGCCTGCTCCGTTTCGACCAGGAGGACATCGAAGCGTTTCTTGGCGCCGGCCGCGTCGCGCCGATGGGTGAATAGCAACGACAACTATGAGCACCAGACGAATCAGGAACTGGTGGTGGGTAGACTTCCGCGCGAACCACACCCGCTACCGGGTCCGTAGTCCCGAGAATTCACAGGCCGCGGCAAAGGCATACGAAGCCGTGCTGCGCAGAAGGCTTGCCGCTGGCGAACCCCTCAACCCCGCGCCGCCTCCGCCGCCCTCTCCAACCTTCACCGAGTTTTCGGCCCAGTGGTTTGACACCTATGTGCGCACAAACAACAAGCCGTCAGTCCAAGAGTCTGAAGCCAGGACATTGAGAATCCATCTCGTCCCCTTCTTCGGCCGCAAGCGCATCGACGCCATCGAAGTCATCGACATCGAACATTACAAAGCGGAGAAGCTCGCTGCCGGGCTGAAGGCCAAGACCATCAACAACCATCTCGGAATTCTCGCGAAGTGCCTAGCCACGGCCGTGGAGTGGAAGCGCAGCCGAATACTCGTTCGCACGAAACGGTTGCGCACGCCGCCTCCACCATTCAAATTCCTCTCGCCAGATGAAAGCCGCCGCCTGCTGGCCGCATGGAAATCTTCCGAGTGGCAAACAGTGGCACAGATCGCGCTACACACCGGGCTCAGGCTCGGAGAGCTGTTCGGCCTTCGGTGGCAGGACATCGACTTCGAGAACCGCCAGCTCACTGTCCGCCAATCCATCGTAAATGGCGTGGTGGGCGTGCCCAAGAACTACCGCGAACGGACCATTCCGCTCACCGCTGACGCCATTGTTGCGCTCGTCGCCTTGCCTCGCCGCGGAGAGCTGGCCTTCACCCGGGGAAATGGAAACGCGCTTTCGCGCGGCATGGCCCAAAACGCCATCAAGCACGCCTGTCGTCGAGCCGGAATCCAGCAAGTTGGCTGGCATACCTTACGGCACACCTTCGCCTCGCATTTGGCCGCAGCCGGGACCCCCATCACCTCCATCCAGGTGCTACTCGGACACGCAAACATCACCATGACAATGCGCTACACGCATACGAGCCCATCGGCGCTCAGGGACGCAGTAGCCAACCTGGAGAGCCGCCGCCCAATACAGCCCTCCCCGGATTCTTGGGCAACAGGTGGGCAACACTCCCCAATTCTCATTGCCAACGCTAGATAGACCGAAGTTCAATGAACGCATTTCTCTGCTCAATAAAAACAAAATACTCCGACACAATGGTCGAAGTATCTTGGTGGAAGTGCGGGGAATCGAACGCGAGTGTTGCGCGCTCAGAACCGGCTCAACCAAGCAGAGAATCGCACAACACCGCCAAAGTCTCCATTCCCAACCTTCATCAACCTTCACCAACGATCTGCTACTTTCGTCTCCTCGTGGGCAACCCGTGGGCAACGCCTCGGGCGAGGAGCGAACTGGCAGACGCTTGAGATTCTGCAACTCGCTGTGTAATGCCAGCGATGATGTCCCGAGCGCCCTTTGGCGTGATCATCTTCCTCAACAGCATCAGAAACTGCAGATGGCAGTTACGTATTCTTTGGCCACTGCCGCATGGACAAGGCAGGTGCCCCTTCATTTCATCCTTCGACAGGGTCCGGAGATATGCAGCAAGTTGCTCACCGGTGGCATCGCGGATGAATTCATCTAGCCAATCCTTGTAGGCCTGCTCTCCATGTGCCCATTCCCCATGTGGCCAAGCCACACCCCTTTCGACGAGCGCCTGCCCTATGAAGAAATCGCGAACCGGCCCCTCGACAAAGAGGGAAAGGTCAAAGGGACCCGGATGCCTCAGGAGGAAGTCTTGTGGGAGGCACACGCAGGCGACTCCATGGCTGTCTACATGACGATCCAGAAGCCAAGAAATACGCCCGCCAACCTCCCGAACCTTGGGTAGGTTGCCCTCCACAACCGGCGTCAAATCAATCTCGACGGCGAATCGGTCGAGTTCCCGATTCTCAAATTCTACCGGGAGTGTCCCGCGTAAGGTTGGACCATCCAAATGCAATGTTGGGTAACGAAGAAGCAACGGCGCGCATAGCTTGCCCAGTTTTTCAACGACCCCTGGCGCGCCAGTCATAGCTTTGGGCTATTCGCACCAAGGACGCGTAGGTGCGGATGACGACCTCGCCGCGTGTTGCAGAGCCTCAACAACATTATCCTGTGCCTTCTCGGGAAGCTTGCCGAAGACCGATTCCCACCCCGATGACTTCACGAGCGCGAGCGTCGAATTTGCCCGGGCCGCAACGGAAGCCTTAATGCCGTCATTCCACAACTCCGACAGATCGTTCCCGGAGTTTGCTGGGTCCTGAACGGAAATAGAGTCAGATTCATCACGCAGCTTCTCGAGAACCGTCTTGACCTGCCCCTCAAGGTTAAGGTCGGTTCCCGCGAGCGTATCGATGACGATAAGCTCAAGCACAAACGTCTTGAGCTGCACGCCATTCCGTGTGCGCCAGACCTTCATCAGCTTGATCGCGTCGGTCACGCCGCTGCCCTTGACGTGTTTGATGTGGGTCTCGATATTGGTCTTCAGACGACACCTGTCGCCAGAACTACAGTAGAGAAATGCATCGTAACTGCCTTCCTCGACAAAGCGACCTGGCACAACGTCGATATGGAAATCAACTTTGTCCAATCCCTTCACGCGTAGAGCGGAGGTCCTTGGTTCCACAAAGTAGTCCTTCGAGAGCACATCCTTCACGTTGTTGTATATCTGTTCGAGGGTATCACCGGCGTCTTCCTCGTCTCGAGGGAAGTAACAAACAATGTCGAGGTCATAGCTCTCCTTAATCAGCGTTCCCTTTGCTTGAGACCCACCGTATCTTATTACTGGAGCTGATCCAAAAGCTTCGCGCAGACATTCTTCAATTGTTTCGCGGTGGCTGCGAAGTGCTTTGAGTTCGCTGCTGTCCTCGGCAAGTGCCTGCGAGTCCAGCACGGCCATTAGGTATTCGGCGTTTTTCATATTGGTTTGTCCTGAGTGTTGTTAATAGTTATTCTTAAGTTGAATCCACCTTTTGCCTTGTCGTAGTCGTAGACAAGTAAGGAAGGATCTCTTTTGGGGAGGAGGTCGTATCCGCACGCAACTGCAACTGGAGCTGGCACAGCAGGGAGAACATGAATCGCTTGCAGGCCCGGATGATCCCTCCTGAGGATTGCCAAAAAGTCACGATAAGCACGTCGGAACCGTTCCAGATCTTCGCGCTGACGAAGGAAGTCGACGCCCGGCGCGAGGTTCGCGAGAGTAATTTCATAGACCGTAAATGTTGCGTCTATTGTTTGGGGCAAGTCTGTTTGGTTGATTGCACCACTAAGGGCAATGACAAGTGCTACACGGGTCAAGTCGGAGCCTTTTTGACGGACCTTCAAGATATATCGCGCGGCTTCGCCTGAAGTCCGCCATGTCCACGGACTCCCTGCATCGCGGTGACGTTGAAACATGTCGACCTGGATCTTGTCGCTTAATTGGTGGCCGAGAAACACGAGCAAATGAATTGGTGCAATAGCGAAAAGCGAGATGTGCTGCGTTTTCTCGACGTCCATTCCCGGTTCATACAGCCTGCGGACATCCTGGCTAATCTTCTGCGTCGCTACACTCACTGATGCATCGTCGTCGACGGGGTTAGCCGTTAGATCAATAACCACTCCGCGTCTATCGGTCGGCCAGCGTGGGGCGACTGCGGAAAAGACGTGTTCTATTGGGATGTCAACAGTCTTGCCCGCAACCAAAGCTTTGAGTTGGACAATCGTAGTCCTCATGTCGGGACCAAGCCCGGTCACGTGCTTGATACGAGCCTCGTGTTCGGCTTTGTAGGATTCAAGAACCGATCTCGAGTAATCCTGCGGATGACTATCAATCAGATGGTGGCAGTCGAAGCAAAGATGCATCAAGTTATCGACGTCATTGATGTTCTCTGGACGACTCCCCTCTTCTCCGCGAGGACCTCTCTTGCTGAAGGCTACTATATGCGCGCTTTCTGAGAAATTACCGTTCTGGAGCGTTAACGGATGTTCAAATGTGTACTTATTGCAACCGGCAAATTCGCACCGACCACCTGACCGGGCCGCCAACAGAATCCTCGTCCTTTCGGGAAGCTTTCTAACAAGCACAATCGGCGACGAGTTTGTGTCTGTCGGCGGAGATGCTTTCTTGTTGGCATTCGTTTTCGGCATATCAATTGGAAATGTCGGGAAGGGCCGTAATGACCACGCCCTGAACCGCGAAGTCACCCGTTAGAATGATTGGTTTGTGTCTCGGGTTGTCGGAATGGGGCAAGAGAGTCACCGCCCCGCCCGTTCTGCGAAACTCCTTAATTGTCGCCTCATCGTCGATAAGAGCGACGACGATCTGGCCGGGGTCGGCGGTAGATTGCTGACGGACGAGGACAAGGCCGCCATCCTGGATTCCGGCCAAGTTCATCGAGTCTCCGGATACCCGCAAGAGAAAGTACCGATAATGGCCCTTGGCGAGCTGGTCGGAGACAGGAATAGTCGCCTCGATGTTTTCGGTCGCAAGGATCGGCAGGCCTGCGGCTACGGTCCCGACCAGAGGTACAAGGATGGTGCGTGCATGTCCACGGTGCGCTGAGCTCGCGTGGACTTTTAGTATCCGAATATTCCTCGCCCCTGATCCTCGCTTGACGTACCCGGCCGCTTCCAGAGCGTCGAGGAACTGAGTAACGCTTCTTGGGGAACGGAATCCTGCGAACTCCTGCATTTCCCGGACGGTCGGAAGCACCCCGTGCTTCGTGCGGAAAGCTAGGAGCTTTTGGAAAAACTCGAGCTGGCTGGCGGTGAGCGGTTTGGATGGCATATTCGTCTTTATATCCGTTTGTTCCAAGGTACCAAAACCCACAAAACGCGTCAAGGTCTGTCTTGCCGTCCTGCCGCGCTGCGATCTAAGGTGGAGCCGATCGCCCACCCGGCCAAGGGCAACCACTTATTCCCAGAGGGGCAATGGTGGTGGTCGGAGAGGGCGACGCCAAAACCCAGCCGAGGTCGGGTATCGCCCCGGTAGGTTTTGTGTTGCGAAGTGCGGGGTTTTTGCCCCGAGTCGGGCACTCCCCTGCCTCGATTTCCTAGGAAAACAGCCAGTCTAGCGTGTCGGAAACGGAGAATCTTGGGCACCCGGTGGGCAACGCTTTTCGAGGAGTATCAAAAAACTCGCACCGTTGTGCGAGTTTTTTGGTGGAAGTGCGGGGGATCGAACGCGAGCGCGACGCTCCGAGAATCGGCTCAACTAAGCATGCCGCCGCTCAACACTGCCAAAGCCCTCATTCTCAACCTTCGTCAACCTTCACCAAGAATCTGCTACTTTCGTCTCCTCGTGGGCAACCCGTGGGCAACGCCTCGGGCGAGGAGATGTCGTAGCAAAACTCGAATCAGCGCAGTCTCTTCGCAATCACCTACTTAGACTCGGGGTGAAGCCATTTCCACAGCTCGGGCAGGAACGGTAGCGATCTCGACCACAGGCTTAGCCTTGAGCATGCCGAACCCGACCAACCAAGACACTTCTCGCCCCGCCGTCCCGAGACGGAGCCGGCTTTCCTTTGGCCAAATCCTGGCTGCACCTGGGCGCGCCAACTGGCATTGGGCAGCTCCGCCGGATCAGACATTCCACGATCGGCGCGCGAGCGGTATGATCGAGAGGTATGGCTGATGGTCAGGACAAATGCCCGCACGAGACGATTTCCTGTCTGAATGAGTACGACTTCATCCGCAAATACCGCTGCAAGGGCTGCGGAGCCGTGATGATGTGCGACTGTGACGAGACCGTCGGACGCGCCTTCCTACCGCACCAGCTGAAGGTGGGGTCGGAGTACGGGACCAGAAATCGTGTGGCCGTGACCGCCGGGTTCCAGCCGCACATCTGCCGTGACTGCCGAGGATTGCCGCCCGAGCCGCACCCGCGCGCGGAGATTCACGGCCAGACGAGCAAGATCAAACGGTACTACTGGCGCGAGATCTGGCGACGCCGGTATGAGCTTCTTCTGGGCTGGGCTCGCAAACATGGTTGGGACCCCGGCTCGCGCAGGGAGCCAGCGGCCCAAGCCGCTTGGAACGAGGCAGATGCGCGGGCGCTCGCGGAGATCAAGGAACTGCACGAGAAGAACCCGCGATATGTCTACGACGAGGAATCGGAGGAAGACGTCATCGAGCGATGTGGCGTGAACGTGCTTGCTCAGCCCGTCACGTATGCGCGCAGGAGCGAGACGAAGCGGGTCCAGGTGTTCGATGGCAAGGAACGCGTCTCCGTCGAGGAATACGCAGCGAGGCATTTTGCGCGCGATGGCTGGGAATCCTGCGTGCTCGAAAGCAGGCCGTTCCACGCGCTCTTCGGCGTGATGATGTGGCCTCTTGTCCAGGATCCAGGCGACGAGGAGGTCCAGATCGTCGGCACCGCGGATCGGCGAGATTTCGATGCCAAGCGAAAGGGACATCCTATCTGGTTTGCCAAGCCGAAGGATTTCGGGTCAGCAGCGTATGGGCTTCGCCGGGCGGAAGCTATCGCGAAGCACCTCTCGTCGGAGATGTTGAACCGCTCGGACCTTCTGCGGACTTTTAACTGCTGGATTGAACCTAGCTGGACGCTCAGGAACTACTTGTGGGCGCACAAGGACGAGGACATTCGCACGGCCCGCAGGCTAATGAAGATTCTCCCGCCGGCTACGATCGTCGAGATCCTCCAATACCTGGTCGAAGACTACTGGCATCACTATCTCGGTTGGCCAGACCTCTTGCTCTGGAAGCCAGGCGAATACCTGCTCGTTGAGGTCAAGTCCTCTGGCGACAAGCTCTCGGAGGACCAGAAGCGCTGGATCGGTGACAATGTCGTGCGGCTGCACTTGCCATTTCAAATGGCGAAGCTACACAAGACGGCCGTGGCTGACTGACGATCAGGCATCGGCCTGGAGACGTGACTGGCTGACGTCCAGCTGATGTCTTCGCGGCAACTACGACCGGCCACGCCGGCGCGCCGCAATTCCCCGAATACCTCGAAGAGATCGGTGCCTACCCCTCCTTCGCCTTGTCGGTCGGGGCCTGCTGCGCCATCCTGTGGCAGAAAGCGAACTGCAATGACGCCCTCTTTGGCTGAGGAACTGCCTGCGGCTGATATTGATCGGCGCCGTCAATCTCGGCGCCGTATTGCTTGCGCAAATGGGCCAGCACCAACAGAGGGTCAACCAATTTCGCGATGCTATCGTATTGTGGACGATCGAGGTCGGCCTTCTGCGGCAAGCCACTTTCCATCCCCCAGGCCGTACCCAAGAAAGTGACGAGGAATTCCTCGGCCTCGCCAGGAACTGTCGCAAACCTGCTCTCAAGATACTTCGCCACTTCTCCTGAAGTCTCGTACTTCTTCCATAAGAAAAGTAGCTTCGGCGCATCGGAACCGAAGGTCTTGTAAAGCGGCGCTTCACAGGCGGCATCGCGAATGCGGTCAGCAAGCCCCTTTTCAAGCTGGTCTACCGCAGCCTCGTTGATTAGCAGTTCTTCGTCTCCTTCCTTCTTGGAAGAATGCATCCATCTCAGGCATTCAAAGGCAAAAGGCAAGTGACCTATTTGAGCCAGCAGTGTCCGTGCGGCGTCCTCCCGACTCTGACCCTCCGGAACACACCTGAGCAGTTCGACAATCAGGATTCCCGCTTGCATGAAAGACCAATCGGATATCAACATCGCTCGTTCACGTGGCAAGTTAGAGCCATTCTTGCCGAGGACGTTGGCTAGACGAATAGCAGTCGCTGGATCAAGCCGCTCCTTCCTTAGTCGAAGCTTTGCGACAAGCCGGCCCAGCCGATCACCTTTGCTAAAAGGCTCAAACAACTCATTGATCGCCGCCTCATTGGTGGCTGTTGCCAGCCTGTCTAGAAATAGTGAAAGGGCTACATCAGAAACATCACCGGGCATAACGCCATACCGAAAGTAGCGGTCAAAATAGCTCTTGGAACACACTCGCTGCTCATTTTCCCAGGACTTGTCCCAATCAGTCCCATAGACTGTGTTGCGAAAGACGCTCTCAAGGCGAGGAAACAATGCGCACAGCAAGCGATTGCGAAGACTGTCGGCGTGCTGTGTATCGAAAGAAACCAGAACATCATTGACAAGCTTGGCGGTCCGGTCTCGGAATGGCTGCTTGCTGGCCACGTACTCTTGGGGCGCGAAGGCATCTGGATTATCTCGAATCGTCGCATAGAGAGGCGGGTAGAATACCCTGATTCCTTCAATCAGCATTTGGTCTACCGGATTTACCTCCCCCTTCATTAGGGGAAGTGCGAATGCTAGCGCATTGGTGTATAGCTTGGCTTGCCTTGGGGTTCCAAGCTGCGGGTCGATGCCATCAACGAAGTGCCGAATGAAGGCCTGCACCTGATCCTCCGAAAGTTCAATTCCGCTCGCTTTCAATGACGCGTCAACGCCCTCAAACACCAGTCTGCGAAGTTCGAGTGCATCGGCTGGCGGAAGCTGGAGAGGAACCTGAACAATCTTTTCAAGAAAGCTGCGCCCAGCATCAGAGCCACCGCCTCCATAGTTTTCTCCGAGTGCGTCGGACACCATCTTGTCGTCAAAGGCCAGAACGTATGTTGTGTGCTCGAAGTTCGCCGACAGCTTTACGAGTTTGAACGTCGTTTGAATCTCGTGACGGTCAAGTCGATCGATATCGTCGATGAGGATTACAACGCGTTTCTTTGCGTCTCTTAAAAGTGACTCAATTCGGTTGCGCAACCCATCCAACTCAGTAGCCGAAATGGCTCGCCCAATGCCCTGCACGGCCGCCGTGGGATTTGGCGCACCTGGGATCAGGGAGGTCAGCGAGAGTATCGAGCCATATTTGTCGAGCGCGTTGCCAATTTCTTGCGCCTTCGTGGGCAAGGACTTGCCGATTGCCTTGGCGAGGACGGAAAAGAAACTGCGAAGCAGCTGTTCCTCGGTCTTGAAATACCATGGGTTGAAGCGGACACAGACGATGTTGTCCCGACCTGCGAGAGCCTCTTCCATCATTGCCAGCACCGACGACTTACCCTCACCCCAGGCCCCGTAGAGACCAACTACAATGCTGCTCGGGTCGAGCCGAACGGCAATAGTCTGCGCTATCCGTTCGGCAAATGGCCAACGGTTGAAGCGATCTTCACTCTTTGAACGGATAGGCTGATCGGTAGAGTAATTGTTTCCGTCGGTGGTTTGTGCCACCTCCGGAACAGGGGCAGGCCTTTGGTCCGACAGTTTGTTTCGATGGAACAAGAGCCTTTTGATGATATTCATAGCGCTCAAGTATTTGAGATCCTTATGAGATGAGCGTGTTGTTGCTGGCGAACACCAACGAAGCCAATGTCCATCAGAAGCCGTACTTCTGCTGCCGCAGCTTGAACGCATCCACGCCGCCTTCCATCACCTCCGTGATCTCCTGTTTGATTTCGGGTACATCGATTGCGCCGACAAGCTTGATCTTACCGCCGGACTCCGTGCTGGTGGTGCGATAGTCACAGCACGCGACCAGTTCGGCATCTCCATTCACGACGAGGTTGGCATTGTGGCTCGCGAAGATAAGTTGCCTACGACCTTTTGAATTCCACAGCGTCTCAACTACCTCGCTAATGACCTTCATGTTGAGGTCGTCCTCTGGCTGGTCAACTAGAAGCGGCGGCCCATCCTGCAGAAGGAGAATAGAGAGTAGGGCCGTCGCCTGCTGACCCGGTGATGCATCCTGGAACGGAATGTAGTCTTCATCACGAAGCTGGTACTCAAAGACTGGTAGATCCTTGAGATCCAGCAGCAGCAGTTCGAGCCACGCGGTGGGTTGAAGTTGCCTCGCGAGCGCTGTCTTCTCTTTCGACGTGAAACCTACCGCGTCAAGGCGAGGAGATGGTGGAAGAGAGACCGTCGCCTCGTCCTCGATCTTCGTCCATGCTAACTGCAGCAGTTCATCGAGAACCGCGTTCCAGGCGACGACTGGCGAGGACTGTGCAGCCACAGTCTCCAATAGGGCTTCAACTTTGTCTGTGCGCGCCTTTGTGCCCCGGAGAAGTTGCTTCAAGTGATCGACAACGGGCGCCACGTCTGCACCGCGACGGAGGGTCGCTCGCAGCCTGGAGTTGGGAGTAGCTGTGAGCTGGGTGCATTGCCCACCAAGGACATCAGCTCGCTGGTCATGCAGCTTCACCCACCTCGTCCGGAGGCTATCGAATGTTCTCTCTGGATCTCCGAGTCCGTGGAGCTGCTCGGCTTTCGTATCTGTGAGGCTGTTGATCTCCCTCAGACGCTCCTCCAGAGTGGCGATCTGGCTCAATGTTTCCTCGTGAGCGACAGCTCTTGATCGCGCCTGATTGTACTGGACACGATGAGCCTCCAACCGGGCGCGCCATCCTGAAATCCCGTCGAAGAAAGGACCCAGCGCTTTCCCCGTCACCGGCGCTTTGAATGCTTCCAGAGCACCGGTCACCCTATCTGAAGCATCTTTCGCCCAAGCGGCGAGAGCGTCGCGGGATGCCGTGAGGACCGCGGAGTTCTCCGTCGCTGCAGAGAGATCTAGCTTGGTTGGAACACGATCCAACTCGGCGACCACCGCGGCCAAGGCGGCTTTGGCCTTCTGAACATCCCGCTCAAGCGTGCCCACGATACGATCCTCGGCGTCATAGGCTGTCTGACGCGCGATGATCTCGCGGTCACCTGGGGCGACTCCCTTGAGTAAGGCGCGGAGGCCCTCGATGCGCCCAGTCAACGATTGACGTTCAAGCTCGTGAGCTGTCAACTCGGCCTTGATTTCGCGGAAGCGCTGAAGCTGGTCAAAGGAGGATCGAAGCTCAGCCCTGAGTCCCAACATCTTCTCTTCAATCGCAGCGAGTTCTGCTCTCACCGGTGCATGCACGAACCGACGGAGTTCCTCAAGACGTTCCCCGACCGCGCTGAGCTGTTTCTGGCTATATGCGCGTACAGGAAGAAGATCACGGACATTCTCTTCAGAACATGGCTGAAACGACGTGTCTCCGATTCTCAAGAGCAGCTCGCCGGAAGCCTTGCGGCGCACCACGTGCGGTATATCGTCGAGGAGAAAGAACACATCAACGGAAGCGCCGAGTGGAATCAGCGTGTTGTCAATCAAAGTCTGGCGTCGTTTGTGGAAGTCCGCCGGCTCGCTCCCGTTCGACATGGTGGGTGGCTGATCGCAAAGAGCCCACCGAAGATACTCTAGGAGGGTTGACTTGCCTGTGCCGCGCCCTCCGATAATAGCGTTGTATTGTGGGTTGAGGTCCAAGCCAATCGGTCCGAGAAATTTGCTGTTCGTGACTTCCAATCGCGTGATCCGTATTGACGGCAGCCTGGGTGGAACATGGGAAATGCGAGAGTATCGAGCGAGGCAGGCCTGTCGGAGCGCCTCGGCGGTCGGACGAGCCCATTTGACCCACGTGACATGCTTGCCAAGATTGGCGAAGTCGCGAGATCTGCTGTCCGATGTCTGGAAGATGGCAAGTGCTTTGTTCCCGTATTCTTTGTTCTTCCCGTCCAGGATCTCCTTGTTTCCCTTTCCATGCTGCGAAACCGAACCATCGACGAAGCCACCCACGCATGGCATGCCTTTGTACTTGGCCGCAAAGCCACTTCGTAGCACCGTAGCAGTGCCGCCCTCACCGACATGAGGAAAGACAATGAAGCGGTCCCGAAGAAATTCGCGCTTGTTCAGCTCATCGTGGAGGTCTTCGAGCGTCTTTATATGGTCGAGCCGTACCGTCTCTGCATGATGGGCCTGTGTCTCCGGTGTTTGATTGACGCTTAGCGCCTGGACCACCTGCGGAAGGAAATCCACCGGGAAATCCGAGTCGAGAATGAGCAGCGCTTGACAGGGAACCGCCAACGTCAGCTCCATCCCCGGGAACGCCGTCAGCTTGGCGTCCTCGGACAGCGGTTTCCCCATCTCGTCTGTCTCAGCTTCCGCGGCGTCCCGGATGTACCGGAAGAGAGCGAGATCGTGGTGGTCGGTGATAGCGACCGCCTGGAGTCCCTTTTGGCGGCAGGCAGCCACAAATTCGCGGGCGTACTGCTGCCGCTCGGTCGCGGTAGTGGCGCCTTGACCTTTCCAGCCGAGGTCACGAGGCGTGTGTACCTGGAAGTCGCACTTGTGGAAATGGGCTCCGTGGTCCATAGAATTCAGTCTAACACTTCACCAAAAGCCGCAAAAACTGGCAAGGGCGGAGCGGAACAAGCTTGAACCACGATCGGGCCAGCCGCAGCTATCATCCCCATCCACCGCCCCATCCCCTCGAAGGCGGGGAACGGCCATCAAGGGCATACCCCTTCAGATAGGTTCCACCGCTGCCACCCATCTTCCGCGATAGCGCGTGGGGGTGATATACTGCATTCCTCACAAGCCTTCGACCCGAACATCTCGCCGGAAAGGCGATGAATACCCGTCCTACTTGCATCGCGCAAATCTCACCCACAACAAGAGCATTATTGCTCCTCTTATCATCTCTATGTCCATGAAAGAACGCGCACCCAGAAACCGCACGCTTACGTGCACCGAGGCTGAGACAGCGGCTCTGGCCTCGACTCTCCTGCAACTCGCTCAGCCCGCGGAGGCCTCACAGCTCGTGAATGCGGTGATTCACCAAGACGTCTTCGAAGCAATGCAGTATCTTCCGCGGGGCTTCGTAGATCTGCTCGTTCTGGACCCTCCCTACAATCTGTCAAAGGACTACAACGGGCACCTGTTCAAGGCGAAGGAAAAGCAGGAATACACAGAGTGGTTCGCTTCCCTTCTGTCACGATTGAAACCTACGCTGAAGCCAGACGCCACAGTGTATGTCTGCGCGGACTGGAAGACATCCTCGCTGATAGCGCCGGTACTTGAGGAACAGTTCTGTGTCAGAAACCGAATCACCTGGGAACGCGAAAAGGGACGAGGAGCCAAGGCGAACTGGAAGAACAACACCGAGGATATTTGGTTCTGCACTGTCGGCGAGGACTTCGTCTTTGACGTCGAAGCGGTAAAGCTAAAGAGGAAGGTCATCGCTCCATATCGAGATGCCGAGGGGAAGCCGAAGGACTGGGACGAATGCGAGGAAGGCAATTTTCGCCTCACTCATCCATCGAACATTTGGACCGACATCACGATCCCGTTTTGGTCGATGCCGGAGAATACCGACCACCCAACGCAAAAACCCGAAAAGTTGATTGCAAAGCTCGTCTTGGCTAGTTCTCGGGAGGGAGCACTTGTCTTCGACCCGTTTCTGGGAAGCGGCACGACTGCAGTTGTCTGCAAGAAGCTAAACAGGCGCTACCTCGGGATTGAACAGAACCTCGAATACTGCTGTTGGGCACAAAAACGCCTCAATCGAGCAGCCATTGATCCATCCATTCAAGGATATGCTGATGGTGTTTTCTGGGAGCGCAACAGTCTGAGTGACCAGAAGATGGAGGGGCCACCAGGACGAACGCCTAAATCAACGCTTAGCCTCTTCCATGAATAGTCCTCTTCAGGATCTCGTTCGCTTCGTTGAAAAGCGCAACGGAATCAACGACAAGAGTGCCCTTGCCGACCAGGTGGCAGCCAAGTTTGAGTTGACGAAGGATCGGTCGGTATTCTACTGCGCCGACTTTGCGGTGCGTTTTAGCGCCTCAGCCAGCGTCAACTTCTCCAACACCGTTCTCTCTCTGTCTAATTTGAAGAAGTTCGACGACAGACCCTTCGTGGTGTGCCTGGTTACGCCGACCGCGAATCACGTTCTTCTAGCCAACACGACGTTGTTGAAGAAGATCAGCCACAGTTCCCAGGAGCTTCGCGAAAACAACATCAAGGGCAGCTTCAATGGTTCAGATATCATGCGGGAGTTTGAAGGGATTCCAAACAGTGCTGGCAATCTGGAGCGACTATTTGATATACATGCCGGGATTGGTTTTGAGGGCAATTTGCGGCGCTTGGTGGAGGCCACGAACAATATTTCTCCTTCCGGCAAGAAATTTCAGGTCGGGGTCCTCGAGGAGGCAACGATTCTTCGTGCTCCTGAACGCGCGGTGAGCTTTGTAAGCTCGGCCGACGCGCGGACGCTGAAGGAGGAATTGGACGAGAAGGTGCAGAAGTTCAGAAATGAAATTCTCCTGGCGTCCCTCATAGAGAATGTGAACGTTCGGGGTCGGATAATCGAGTATCTGATCGCTGGGGAGGATGAGTCGCTACGGAGCGAATTGGTCCGAGCTCTGCAGGACCGGTCAAAAGGACTACCCCAGTTCAAGACCGAGAATGCGCTCGGCGACTACGAGCGAGACTTCGATGCATATCACACGGAGACAGACGTCAAGACGAAGATCATGATCCTTAATTCCAACCCGAAAGCGTATAATATTGATAAGATGCTAGAGTTTCTGGCTCGTGAGAAGTCCGTCTTTTTGTTCTATTTTGTCGGTGTGGATGCAACGAGGATCGTCAACACAGTCTTGGTTTCGATGTTCGAGGCGAACCTGCTTGATTGCACTATCATCCTTCGGCAGTGGGCCGGGAGGAATTCAAGAGGAGTTACACAGTTTGAGGGAAGGACGATCAACGCGTTGATAGCGTCACCCGCATTCGCGATCAATCGAAGTGCTTCCGACGCATTCCTTCGGAAGCTGATTGCGCTGTAGATTGGGCCGCCGGTGCCTGCCTGGGCTCGAAGGACAAGAGGGCAAGAAGGTTCTCAGGGCGGTTGTCGGCATTTGAAACTAGGCTTTTGAACCCAAGGAGGTCGAGAAAGGCGACGTACTTCTCACGGTAGATGTCCGTGACCTTGCCGTTGTCAGAGTCACTATCCATCGCTCTTCCTTGTCGATGGGAGATGGATGCTACGCGGGAGGCCGTGGATTTTCACTGCGGCATTGAGGGGCCGCATCGCGTCTCCAACACCCGTAGACGAGACCATCTCTATAAGACCTCATAGGACCTCGAGAAACTCCGCAATCACGCGGATCAGGCCATCTTCCTGCCGCATGTGCAGCGGCTTGAACATAGGGTTATCGGGACGGAGCTCGATCTCGGCGGCACCTCCATCGCGGCCGATCTTGGCCACACGCCAGCGCTTGAGCGTGTAGCTGCCGCCCGTTTCCGGGTCGGTATCGTTTCGCAGTTGCACAACCACGCGCCGGCCGTCGAGGGCCGCAGGGGCAGGCGCCATGCCTTCGGGGAACAGGCGGAACAAGGCCCAGCTCCCATCCGGGATGGCAGTTTCCATGGAGTGGCCGACCACCTTGGCCACGAAGGTTCGCTTGTCGAGGGCGTGCTGGGAGTGATGGATCTTGGCCCAGCCAGTGACTTCTGGCGCCTGCGACTCGCCAAACCCACCTGCTGCCGCCGCCAGATCGTGGACGGGCGCGGCTGTGCGGAACTGGTCGGCGGCCGGAACGCTGTCCACCACCTCCAGCTTGGCTCCCCGGCCAAGCAGCGGCTCCATGTCCGGCAGCAGCGGCAGGCTTTCCAGGTGGCGCATCAAATCCGCAATCTCCCGCCGCGATTGCTGGCCCCACCAGGTGATGTCCTTCCGCCCTGCGGGCTCGTTCTCCAGCAACATCAGGTAGTGCCAGGGCTCCTTGTCGAACTCGGTCAGAAGCTCGCAGTAGCGCTGGCCGCGCCTGGCCTTCTCCTTGTCGCGGTCATCGAAGCGGCCTTTCACTTCGATGATGAAGTTGTGGAAGACCTCGCCGATGCGGGCACGGGCGATGAAATCTGGGTAGTAGTGCGACAGCAGCCCCTGCCAGTCGTACTCGATGCAGTACCCGACGCCGCTGCGGTGGTTGTAGACCCAGCCGGTCACATCCTTGGCCTCGTCCAACAGCCTTGCGACCGCCTCTTCGTCGTCATTCTCGACGGCTGCCCGGTCAAAGCAGCTCTTCTTGGGGGCGTCCACCACGTGCTTCTTCAGCGCCTGGTAGCCGGCGATCTCATCGGTCTTCCGCTCGGAGAGCTGGGCCTCGGTGGCGCGTCGTTCGGCCGTGATCGCCTCCTGCAAGCACGGCAGCAACGCCTTCTTCACGGCGGCGATCACATCGGCCCGTGCCAGGTTGCCCAGCGCGATGCGTGCGTGTGGCCCTTCCGGAATGCGATCGAAATAGAGGGGCAGGCCCATGGGCAGGTTGAACGTCTTGCGCTCCAGAAACTCGCGCACCACGCCCTTCACCGCCGTCTTGTGGTGGAAGCTGGTGCGCAGGTCGCGCAGGATGGGCACAGCAATCGCCATCTCAATCACGTGGTCAAAGTCGCGGTAGGAGGGCACCTCCGGAATCACAAACTCCAGCCCATCCTTCTCGGTCTGGCCCAACGCCTCTTTGAGGTAGGTGCGGATTTCGGTATCGGCGATCTCTTCCAGCCAAGCCAAGCGTGGCGACAGCGCCGGCACACGCTCCATGTCGAATGACTTGCGCCAATCAGGCACCACCTCGCGCAGCCCCTCGAAACGCACCAGGCGCACGCCGTTGGCTTCGCGCTCGGTCAGATCGGCTTTCTGCAAAACGGGCACGTACTCGCGGGTGTGCTCGATCTCATCCGAGGACTTCTCCTCGATGATGTCCTTGATCTGATCGATGATGCTGCGGAACGAGGGGTGCTCAATGACGTAGAGATCCTCGGTCTTCATGGACGAGCCGCCCTCTTCGTCGATGATGGGCGGGTGCATCTTGCGCAGACCGCGACCCAGGGTCTGCTCGGTCAGGGTGCGCGAGTCGCAGGGTCGC
>Ga0182027_10001724_pt1 | contig 36084 bp, 24 predicted proteins | sample 712E1DmetaG_FD_121300 | JGI IMG/M metagenome (GOLD analysis project Ga0182027, IMG submission 121300) | Permafrost microbial communities from Stordalen Mire, Sweden - 712E1D metaG (Illumina Assembly) | ecosystem: Environmental > Terrestrial > Soil > Wetlands > Permafrost | place: Sweden...
CCGTTCAAACCCGCTCTGCGCCGCCAGTGTCCGCTGTTTCATCCTCGCCAGCCCTCCGATGCTCTCCTCAATCTATCTTGAACATCAGTGGAAAATGGAGAACTTAATCAGAGTCTCCCTAGGGCGGGACTCGCGGCCCAATTCTCGCCTTACTGTGTCTAGGTGAGATTTCTTCGCCTACTCATCGCTTTGCATTCAAGAACGCCGCCCAGTGTAACTCCCCCACCGGATTCTCTCCACTTAGGGCCTTCGTCACTGCCATCTCCGCCACGGCGTCCACAATCCATTCAAAATTCTGCTGCCCCACCGATGTAACCTCCGCATCCGGCGCCGGATTCAGGAAGTCAATCGCATACGGGACACCGCGCTCCACTGCAAACTCCACCGTATTCAAGTCGTAACCGAGCGCGCGGCACAATGCCAGCGCATCTTTTTCGATGCGTTGCTTCAACGCGGCTCCGGGCTGCGGATTCCCCTTCACGTAGCGCTCGTGGTGCGGAGCCTTCGGATCGTACTTCATGATGTGCACTTTCTCCTGCCCCACCACGTAACAACGGTAATAATCCTCAAACTCCACGCCATGCTGCAGCGTCATACAAAGATCGCCCGTCTGGTTGTAGTTATGGAAGAACTCCTCCGGAGAATGCACCTTATACACATGCTTCCAGCCGCCGCCCGAGTAAGGCTTTAAGAATGCCGGCAACCCAACATAGGAAAATACCTCTTCCCAATTCAGCGGATAGATCAGATTTCGCATGGATCTATCAGTCGTATCCGGTGGATGCGTATGGTGCGGCAATATCACCGTGGGCGGAATCGCCACGCCCATCTTGTGTGCCAGCGCATAATTAAAAAACTTGTCGTCCGCCGTCCACCAGAACGGATTGTTAATCACGATCGTTCCGCGCAGCATCGCGTTCTTCAAATAGGCCCGGTAGAAGGGAATGTCCTGCGAAATCCGGTCAATGATGACGTCGTACTTCTTAGGCTCATCCATTCGAATGCCGCCAATCTTCACAAATTCGGCCGTGACTCCCTCGGTCTTCATCGAGTTAATCTTCTCGACCAAAGCCGGCGGAAACGTATTTTCCATTCCAAAAAGAATCCCAATTCTCTTCATAGTGGCAGTCTCCCGTTTTTACGCACCCTTTCGTTAGGTGTCATCCTGAGCGAAGCGAGTGCAGCGCGAAGCGCAGCACTCGCGGAGTCGAAGGACCCCTACACTATCTATGCCGGTGGAGTCGCCGCAGGGCCTTCTCCCCGCACCGCCCGCACCACCAACAACGACCAGCGCCTAGAAATACTTTCCCTCCATCCGCTGCCACAGCGGCCAATCATGCTTGCTATGATCCCCGTAGATATCCAGCCAATGCGGAATCCCCTTGCTCTGCAGGATCGCCGCCATCTTCACATTGGCGTCCAGGCACATATCCCAGTCCGATGATCCCAGCACAATCTTCATCTGCCGGTAGCGGCTCAGGTACCCGTCGTCACTCATGTTCGGCAGGTAGTCGGGCGGATTATTAAAATAGACATTGTCGTCGTAATAGCCGTCGAGGAAGCTCTTGATGTCGAACGATCCGCTCATGGTCACGCAGGCTGAAACCAGATCCGGATGCCGCAGGGAAAAATTCAGCGCGTGATAGCCGCCGAAACTGCATCCCGTCACCGCAATCTGAGGCGCCCAGTTCTTCCACTTCAAGAACGGCAGAAACTCGTTGAGCACGTAACGCTCGTACTGTACATGCCGCCAGATCCGCGTTCCCGGATGCACGCTTCTGTTGTACCAGCTCTCCCCGTCCACGCTGTCCACGCAGAACGCCTGCAGCGCGCCCGCTTCTAGTTTCCCCGCCAGCGCGCCGATCATCCCCGAATCTTCATACTCAAAAAAACGTCCCATGGAGGTCGGAAACACCAGCAGCGGCTGTCCCGCGTGCCCGAACACCAGCGCCTCCATGTCGCGCCCCAATTCGTGGCTGTGTTGTTTGCTATATTCGCGGTTCATGTGCCCGAGGATTGTAACCGAAGAAGTGCGCTCTGCTAAACTTTCCTGTTTCTCTCTTTCTTCCCTGGGGCAATCTCGAGCGAGGCAATTATGGCGATTCAGCGAGTGGGCGTGATTGGGGCCGGGACGATGGGCAACGGTATTGCCCATGTGTTTGCGCGGTGCGGGTTCAGCGTCGTGCTGTGCGATGTAGAGCAGCGATTTCTGGATCGGGGGCTCGCTACGATTGCGCAGAATCTCGATCGCGAAGTGGTCAAGAACAAGATTACGGCGAGCGACAAGGTCTCCACTCTGGGTCGGATTACGGCGGTGGTCGATCGGGCGAAGCTCGCGGATTGCGATCTGGTGATCGAGGCGGCGACGGAGAAGTTTGAGATCAAGGCGGAGATTTTCCACGAACTGGATCGCCTCATGCAGCCGGAGGTGATCCTGGCTTCGAATACGTCTTCGATTTCGATCACGAAGATTGGAGCGCTGACAGGGCGCGCCGACAGGGTGATTGGGATGCACTTCTTCAATCCGGTGCCGGTGATGAAGCTGGTCGAAGTCGTCAAGGGCCTCGCGACTTCGCAGGCTACGTTTGAAACCGTACGCGATCTGGCGGTGAAACTGGAGAAGACGCCGGTGGAGGTGAATGACGCTCCGGGATTCGTGTCGAACCGAGTGTTGATGCCGCTGCTGAACGAGGCGATGTACGCGGTGATGGAGGGCGTGGCGACGGCGCCGGCGGTGGATGAAGTGTTCAAGTTGGGGATGGCGCATCCCATGGGACCGCTGACCCTGGCGGATTTTATCGGGCTGGACGTGTGTCTGGATATTATGCGGGTGCTGCAGGATGGGTTGGGTGATCCGAAATACCGGCCTTGTCCGCTGCTGATTAAGATGGTGGATGCGGGCTGGCTGGGGCGCAAGAGCGGGCGCGGATTTTACACGTACTCGTAGGATAGGAAGCTTAGCATAGGAAACCTGTGAGATAGGGATATGACTACAGCCTGGGGCCAAATTCTTCCGGAAAAAAAATCGGGCAGCGACGCTTTTTATTATCTGCTGGCGGCGATGTCGGGGGCGCTGGCGGGGTGGTTAGATATCAAAGTGGGCGATTTGCTGCTGACGGCCATGGTAGTGCTGGCGGCGAACATGCTGCTGGGATTCCTGAGCCCGAGCCGGCCCTGGCGGTGGGTTGTCCTGGTCGGAGTGTTTGTGCCGGTGGTGGAGTGGCTGGCATACTTTTTCCTTTCGGAGAAGCCGGAGCGGGCGCAGGTCTATGAATCCTTTCTAGCGTTTGTGCCGGGGATTGCGGGCGCGTTCGGCGGGTCGATCGGGCGGGGCGTGGTGGACAATTTATTCGCCGGCAAGTGAGCGGAGCACGATGCGCCGGCCGGCCGTGGCGATCACGGTGCCGGAATCACAGCCCGGGCCTGATTCGAGTAGGTGCTCTCGATACCACTGCCGTCGACGGCCGTCGTGGCATAGTAATAGGTCTGACCCGCAGCAACGGTGCTGTCCGTGTACGCGGTGCTGGCTTCGAGGGCGGAGTTGATCTTCGAGTACGGGCCGCCGGACACGCCGCCACGATAGACGTTGTAGCCAACCACGCCGGACTCAGTGCTTGCCTCCCAAGTCAGAGCTACGCTGTACTGGGGAGCAGCCGTGCCGTTGCCGGTCAACGCTTGTGTCGCCGGAGAGTTCGCAGCGTCGCTGGAAAACGAAAGCTTGGCCGAGGCCGTGCCGGAGCTTGCCGGTTTGAACGTGACCGTAAAGGAAGCGGTCTGACCGGCGGAGAGAGTGGTTGGCAGGGAAACTCCCGAGAGCGCAAATTCATTGCTGCTAATGCCTGCCGCAGAAACCGTCACTGGCGATCCGGTCGCTCCCAGAGTGGCGGTCAGAGAACGGTTTGCGCCGACCACAACGTTGCCAAAACTCAGGCTCGCCGGTGAAACCGACAATTGGCCTTGCGCCGTTTCGGTCCCGGAGAGCGCGATATTCAGCGTCGAGTCGTTTGCCGTGGACAGAACGGCGAGCGTCCCACTGGCGGACCCTGTAGATGCGGGCGCAAAAGTGACCGTAAAGGTCACGCTCTGTTTCGAAGAGAGGGTCACCGGCAAGGTGAGTCCGCTCACGGAGAAGCCCGTGCCACTGACGGTTGCCTCTGAGATCGTCAGCGCCGCCCCGCCGGCATTGGTCAGCGTCTCCGAAAGGTCCGAGCTCTTACTCTTCTGTACATTGCCAAAGGAGAGCGTCGACGATGACGCGACTAGAGCGGAGACTCCACTGGAATCGCTTGGAGCCACCCCCTGGCAACCGGTAAGCAGCGTGATTCCGGCGGCGATCGAGAGGGAGCCGATCAAGCAGCGATGTGATCGAAAAACGCGCAATGGCCCAATTCCTTAAATACTGTGCTCGCGTTCTCTGCCGGACGCGGACTCCGCAACGGCGCGGCTTCCGCGCTTGCAGTGTATTCAATTCAATTGGGCCGGCAAGGTTCCGAGGGTAATTCGGGAGGAGTTGTGGGCAAACGACCACCGCTATCCTAAGCGAGGTCAAGTACTTACAAGAAGTCCGGGGTCGGAAAATAGTTTGGGCATACAGCCGGCACTAATACCCGAACCGCGAGCGAAGGCTAGGCGCCTTCGGTACAGCCGGCAAGATGCCGACGCGCCACCCAGAATCCCATTGGCCGGTTACGGCGTCGGAATTACAGCTTGGGCTTGGTTGGAGTAGGCGCCTTCTTCCCCGGTTGAATCCACTGCCGTAGTCACATAGTAAAAGGTACTTCCGGATTGCACACTGGGGTCTGTATACGACGTAGAACTCACGTCATTCGTGAGCAAGCTGTAAGGTCCTCCACTTATTGTCCCGCGATACACCTTGTAATAGCTGATGTCGTCAGATGAAGAGGGCGACCAACTTAAGGCTACCGCATGAGGCGCAACCACGGTGATGGTCGCACTTGCAGATTTGCTGCTGTCGGCTTGGCTTGTAGCGACTGCGATGTCAGTTTCAAGGGCCTGCGGAGCCGTGTACAGTCCGGACTGTGTAATCGTTCCGGTCCCCTTCGTGACTGACCAGGCTACAGCCGTATCGTTGGAGCCCGAAACCGTAGCGGCAAACTGCTGTTGCCCGTTCTGGGCCATGGAGAGCGAAGCCGGAGAGATACTGACCGAAATCGTTTGGGCAGCGGACACGCTCACGATAGAGGAAGCGGATTTTGTCGTGTCTGCCCCGCTTACCGCCGTTACCGTGTAAGTCCCTGCCGCACTCGGAGCGACGTACAGCCCGCCAGTCGTGATTGTGCCACCGGTTGCGGACCAGGTCACGGCCGTGTTACTGGTACCCGACACGTAAGCGGTAAACTGTTGGTTCCCCCCGCTTGCGAGGCTCGCCGTAGTGGGCGAAACTGAAATCGAAACCTGAATGGGCTTTGATACGGTAACCACCGCAGAGGCCGAGTCGCTTGAGTCTGCAACGCTGGTCGCAGTTACTTTGTAAGTGCCCGCCGCGGACGGAGCGGTGTACTGACCGCTGCTGGTTACGGTTCCGCCTGAGGCCGTCCAAGTCACGGCCGTGTTGCTGGTCCCGGACACGGAGGCGGTAAATTGTTGGGTTCCTCCGCTTGCGAGGCTCGCCGTGGTGGGCGAAACCGAAATCGAAATCCGAATGGGCTGCGATACGGTAACCACCGCAGAGGCCGATTTGTCTGAGTTTGCGACGCTGGTAGCAGTTACTTTGTAAGTGCCTGCCGCGGACGGCGCGGTGTACAGGCCGCTGCTGGTTACTGTTCCGCCTGAGGCCGTCCAGGTCACGGCCGTGTCATGTGTTCCACTGACCGTCGCCGTGAACTGGGCTTGCTTGCCAGTCTGCAACGAAGCAGTAGTGGGAGACACCGTCACGGACACATTGCGGCTGTGCCATTGGGAGCTGTCAGGCTGCGCCGGGTAGCTCACGTTGTTATCGAGCGCCCTATCTATCTGCTGAGCACTTATAACTACGTTCTGTGTCTGTCCAAAAGCAGTTAGTGACACTACATACAGTATGATGACGCACAAAGCGAACTGGTGTATCGAACCGATAAGGGAACTGATAAGATCGACCATTGGGGAAGTAGACCCTTTCTTCGCCGAGAATCAGATTGGAACGCGAAGATCATGGTTCATGTATCGCACATCGGAGGTGGAAAAAGAAAACACGTTAGTGCACTGCGGACGACCGTCAAAGTACACTGGCCTAAGCCGAAAGTACAATAGCGGCAGCGAGTTAGTACCAGAAGAAAGAGGCCAAAAGCTAAGAACCTGCGATCTATGTTGAAACTACGTCTCAGGTCAGCGCCGAATGAGTTGAGCGGATCTCGATTTTCACAATGACAGCGCTGGAGCACAATTTCAGGCAGAACAGAAAACGGTTTTGCGGACAACCGCGGACTTCCGAACCGCGATCACAACCTCACACCGCAAATCAGGCAGCGACAGCCTGCCGGCGAGAGGTTCGTCGCGCGGGTCGCTGAGCCCGGGGATTGCTTCCTCAATCTACTAGCCCGCATTATTCATATATTGGAAGACAACAAAAGCCCCTTCTGCTACAAACATGTTGTCAAGACGTGTTTGCGGCAACAAAAGAGGCTTCTGAATGTCTGAAGATAACACGACACAGTGTTTGTTGTTCCCAGGAATTTTTCGCAAGCCAATCGTGGCCCAGTTCGATCAGCGCGAGGGGAGTTCCGACGGCGGAGCCCTCCTGCTGAAGGCCTCCGATCGACATTATGGATTGGTGGATGGACTGGCCTCGTGCCTCCGAGATGATCGGCAAGCGGGCAAGGTGGATCATTCGTTGCGCGAGTTGGTGGCGCAGCGAGTGTTTTCGATTGCCTGCGGTTACCCGGATGCGAACGACTCGGCTCGCCTGTCCGGAGATCCGATTCACAAACTGCTTCTGGATCGCGATCCGATCGAAGGTCTCGACCTGGCGTCGCAGCCGACGTTGTCGCGTTTCGAGAACGGAGTTGGGGTCAAGGAACTCTATCGTGCGGGCGAGTTCCTGGCGGAGAGCGTAATCCGACGTCACACCAAGCGGTTGCGTCATCGCACCTATCGCGTCACCATCGATCTGGATCCGACCGACGATCCTACGCACGGCGCGCAGCAGTTGTCGTTTTTCAACGGACATTACGACACCTGGTGCTACCTGCCAGTGATGGGTTTTGTCAGCTTCAACGACGAAGCCGAACAGTATCTCTGCGCCGCCGTGTTACGGCCTGGCAACGTGACCGCCGCCAAGGGCGCGGTGGGCATTCTGCAGCGTTTGGTGAAGAGGATTCGTCGCCATCTTCCCGGAGTGCGGATTCGGGTACGCCTGGATGGCGGGTTCGCGCATCCTGCCGTGCTCGAGTTTTTGGATGCCCAGCCCAAACTCGAGTATGTGGTGGCGATGGCCAAGAATACGGTGTTGAAGTGCGTCGCCGAAAGTGGAATGCGACGAGCGCGCCAGCTCTCGCGGCGCAGCGGAAAGACCGAACATATTTACGGGGAAGTCCGCTACAAGGCCGGGAAGTGGCCCGGTCTGCGCCGCGTCATCATCAAAGCCGAGGTCGTCCGCGCTGCCGACAAGGACCCCAAAGACAATCCTCGCTTCGTCATTACCAACATGAAACAAAGTCCACAGTGGATTTACGAAAAGGTCTATTGCCAGCGCGGTGACATCGAGAATCGCATCAAAGAACTGCACAAGCTCGAGATCGACCGCACCAGTTGCACCAGCTTCTGGGCTAACCAGTTTCGGGTCCTACTCACGGCCGCCGCCTATGTCCTGATGCAGGAGTTGCGCTTGCGCGCTGTCGGCACTGCTTGTGCCCGCGCCCAAGTTGGCATGTTGCGCGAACGACTGCTGAAGCTGGGCGCTCGGGTCTTGGTCTCGGTGCGCCGCGTCGTTGTCCATCTGCCCGCTTCCTTCCCGTTTCTACCCGCCTTCCGCCGTGTGGCTCTGGCGCTCGGAGCGGCGACCGGCTAAATCCCTTTTCGCAGTTTACGAATCCCATCGGAATCCGGACCTGCAATGGGTGGTCACTGCACTGCTGTCTCTCTATTTTGCAAATTGCACCGTCCGGATCTTGGAACTCTGCGATTCTTTGATTCTTTCGCTCGATCTGCCCTCACTACCGGATTCATATCCCGCCTTCCGCCACTTGCCCAGCTTCGTAATGACCTTCACGAATAATGCAGGCTAGGGCGTTCGGACGGGACCGAAAGGCAATCAACAGTTTGCGCCGCCGAAACTCAGGCGCTTCCACGGCCTTTCCATCCTTGGCGCCGGTGCTAAAATTACGGGGTAATGTCCGACGATGTGCCTTCTGTCGCCAAGACGCCCGCCCTGCAGGATTTGACGCCCGAACCCATTGCTGCGGCGGCAGTCCGGGTGCAATTGCGGCGCATTCTCGAGAGCCCAGAGTTCCGATCAAGCAAGCGTTGCCAGGATTTTCTTGACTTTGTGGTGGAGCAGACACTGGCCGGTCTTCCGCTGAAAGAACGGACGGTTGGCGCAGGGGTGTTTGGGCGTGATGCGTCCTACGACACCAACGAAGATGGAATAGTCCGAATCAAGGCGAGTGAAGTCCGTAAGCGGCTCGGGCTCTACTATGCTGGTTCCGGTAAGCGGGACGAAGTTGTAATCGACCTGCCGGTTGGCCACTACGTCCCGAGTTTTTCCCCGGCACGAAGAAGCGGTCCCGGCCAGCTTTCCCCGCCGCTGATAGAAGACTCGGTTGCATTATCGACCACGAGGCATTCGGAAGAACAGATCTTCGCGGCACGTCGCGCTCGCAGTCCATGGTGGAGACTTGCGGGGACATTCGGTCTGTTGTTTGCGCTTGCCGTTCTCACCGTCGTCGGATGGCGGGTCTACAGACCTCCCTCCGTACTCGACGAGTTCTGGGAGCCGGTTTTGCGCAGCCGGGACCCCATTATTGTGGCCACGTCCTATGCTCCGGTTTACTATCCCAGCAGCTTTCTGGGCCCGCCGCGCGCGGTCGGAACTCCGCCCAACAATGATTTCGTCTTATTAACGGACCAGTACGTCGGAGGGGGCGACTTGATCGCCGCCGCCCGAATCTCTGGAATGTTGAGCCACATGGGTCACCCTTACGCGACTCGAGTTGGCAATGCGGTGACTTTCGAGGACTTGCGCAGCTCTCCCGCCGTCCTGATCGGCTACTCCAGTACTCACTGGGAAGATGTGACCAGGGGCTTCCGCTTTTTCATCGACCCTGATCGGGGCGCCATTAACGACAATGGAAAAGCCACGGATTGGTACCCTCACCACCTCGGTTCAGATTTTCATACCGACGAGGACTATGCCATCCTTTCGCGCGCATTCAACCCGCAGACCCACACCATGATCGTCCTGGTCAGCGGCTGCACGCAGTACGGCACGGAAGCAGCGGCAGAGTTGGTCACAGATCCCGATCTTCTGGCCGAGGCTCTTCGTGGCGCACCAGGTGGTTGGCAACAAAAGAACCTGCAACTCGTCCTGCACATGAAGGTGATTGCCAACGCTCCGGCTTCCCCTCAAGTGATCGCTTCCCACTACTGGTAGCGTTCGCTGCCCCCAACACCCTTCGTCGCAAACAGGCCGCTTCTCGCTGAAATCCCCGCCTTCAGCAGGATGCTGCTACTCCGTGGAACAGTTACGCCTACGGTTACGCACGGTTACGCGCCTTGACTCCAGGAATTGGGTAGTCGAGAGTCGAACTCGGGGCAGGTACGCTGCCGCGAGAAAGAGCGGTCGTCCCTTACACCACAAATGGGGGGATCTCATGGGTTCGAATCATCGCCGGTTTTGCCTGCCGCCTCTAAGCAAAAGTCTGAGATGTGCCTGCACTCTAGCGCTGTTCGTTTTGCTGTTTACCTACTGGGCTGCGTCTCAGAGCAAGCAAGCGGGGGAGATTCGCGGAGCGGTGGCAGATGCATCCGGCGCGATGGTCGAGGGCGTCAAAGTTGTCATCACGAACGTGCAGACGGGCGTGAGCCAGCCGCTTACAACGGACTCGACGGGGGTTTACGAAGCGCCCTTCGTGCCGCCCGGCGAATACTCCATAACCTTTGCCAAACAAGGATTTAAGACCTACGTGCGCAACGGAATTGTGTTGCATGTCGAGACCATCAAAGTCGATGCCGCTCTGGAGGTGGGATCGGTTTCGGAGAACATAACGGTCACCGCTCTCCAGCCCCTGGTGCAGACGGAAACTGCCGAGAGGGGCCTGACGCTCACGACGCAAGTTGTCACCGACGTTCCGAATGTCAACCGCACTTGGGACGAGCTATTGGGAACGCTCCCGGGCGTGAATGGCGGCGGCGATGCGAATGCCACCGGACAAACCATCGGGGTGAACGGCCAGACGGCGTATCAGTCCAATTGGCAAATCGATGGTGGCATTGCGATGCTCGGGGCGTCACAGAACCCGGACATCCTGCAGCCCCCGTTGGACACAATCCAGGAAGTCGATCTGAGCACAGCAAACTTCGGCGCCGAGCGAGGAAGTGGCCTGTCCGTTTTCAACGTCACCACCAAAAGTGGCACCAATCAGTTCCATGGGGACGCGTTCGAATACGTTGGGAACGATAAGTTCGACGCGCGCAATTACTTTGCCGATCCCACCCAACCGAAACCAGCAGTTCGATGGAACGAATTCGGTTTCACACTCGGTGGGCCCATTAAGCGCAACAAGGCCTTTTTCTTCGGCAGTTTTCAGGACAATCCCACCAGCACTCCAAGTACAGCTTTCTATTCCTACCCGAGCAGCAAGATGCGCACGGGCGATTTCTCGGAGTTGTGTCAAACCGGCTTTGATGCCAGTGGTCTATGCATCCCCGCGCCGCAAGGCTCGAGTCTCACCGCCGTCCAACTCTATGACCCCGCCACTTATAACCCCGCCACTAACACGAATCAGCCTTTTCCAGGAAACATTATTCCTCTTACCCGGCTGGATAAGGTGGCCGGAGCCATACAGCAGTACTTCCCTTCACCCCAGACCGATGCGATCGTCAACAATTTCAATACCAGTGTCAGCTATCCTGTCGACACAAAATGGTTCACTGGAAAAGTGGACTACGACATTTCGGCAAGCAACCGTTTGACCGGTTCGTTCATGCTGGTCCGTCAGACCACTACTTACTCGGATCCGATTTGCAGCATTGACTGCATCAAAACTCCACAACACGACGTACAGGGCCAGATCACCGATGTCTGGACGATGAGTGCAAGCAAAGTAAATGAATTGCGTCTTGCCCTTACGCGCGAGCACTTCATCGCCAACGTCACAAATATGGGCCAAGGTTATCCGGCCAAGCTGGGATTGAACAATCCTGCCGGCGATCTTTTCCCCGACATCTATATCGACGGAGTTTTCAGCGACACGATCGGAGTTGACGCCGCCGGCTTTGGTGGACCGGCGGTGGATGCCGAGACTACGTTCGTGCCTTCCGACGTTTTCACCTGGATAAGGGGAAGGCATATCTTAAAATTCGGAGGCGAATTTGAGAGGTGGCTGGTCAACTCAGGCTGGCCTATAGCCAACGAAGGAAATTTTGATTTCAGCGGCCTCTTCACCAGTAACCCCGCAGACCAAATCAACCCGAACCCCCAGCTCACTGAGGGGACGGGCTATGCGGATTTTTTCCTGGGCTTGCCGGACGGTTGGTGGATCTCCCCGCAACCGGTAGTTGGGGCGCGTAGCTGGAGTGCGCAGAGTTTCGCCCAGGACGAATACAAAGTCACCCCGAAACTCACTCTGACGTTGGGGGTGCGTTACATCATTCAAAGCGGATGGAGCGAGGTCAACAACAAGGTATCCGGCTTTCAGCCGAACATCATCAACCCGGCCACGGGCACGCCAGGCGCATTATGGTTTGCCGGCCAGCTTGGGCACCGGGCGGAAACGGACACGATTAAAGATTTCTTCGCTCCTCGGTTGGGATTTGCCTGGGCGCCCCGGAGTGACACCTCGATTCGGGGTGGATTCGGAATCTACAACGTCATCGCAGGATGGAATACCTACGCATCCGGCGGGTTTGGACAGGGCTGGGCACCCATTGGCGGTTTGGCCACTACTGATGGGCTTACGCCCGTTTTTCAGCTGTCCCAGGGGCCGCCAGCGCCCATCTATCCCGGTCCTCAGCTGCGGACTCCAGACATACTGAACGGCCAGAATGTTAATTATCCGCTGTTTCACAGTCCGCTCGGCTACTCCGAGGAATATCAGCTAAGCATCGAGCACGAGTTCAGAGGCGGCGTAGTGCTGGAGACTGCCTATGTAGGGAATCACGGGGTCCATCTTGCCTATACGCGGGATATCGACCAGGTGCCCGAGAGCAAATTGGGGCCAGGCAATGCTCAACTGAATCAACCTTATCCCAACTATCTCGGCGTCAATGCGTCGTTCTTCGACGGCATTTCCAACTACAACGCTCTCCAAACCAGTGTGAAGAAACAGGTGTCGCACGGACTGTTGTTGACGGCCAATTACACCTGGTCGAAGACCATGGACGAGATCACGAACTCCGGCTTCGTCGGTGGCGGCGGCGGACGCGCAGAGCATGGCGGGGCGCTGCAGAACCAATATGATCCGCGATCGAACTACGGTCCTTCGACCACGGATTTCCGTCATTTCTTCAACGGCAGCTTGGTCTACGAACTTCCCTTCGGGAACGGCAAGCGTTTCCAGAGCGAGAACGGCCTGTTGAACGCGGTTGTGGGCGGATGGGAGATTTCGTCTCTGTTCCAGATACACTCGGGCAGCCCTTTTACTCCGTACGTCGGCACCTTCAACGACAGCGGTTCGCTGGCGGGGGCTTGGCGTCCGAACCGCATCGGAAAAGGAACGGTTGCGCACCCCAACAATAATGAATGGTTTGATCCGAGCGCCTTTGTGGTGCCGGACGCGTATACCTTCGGCGATTCCGGGCGGGATATCTTGTACGGTCCACGCTGGACGAATATCAATGGGGCATTGCTCAAAAATTTTTCCATCCGGAAGCTTGGTGAACAGGGAAAGCTGCAGTTCAAGGTGGAGACCAATAACCTGCTCAATCACCCCAATTTCGGGCTGCCGAACGCCGCGATCGGCACAGCTACGGGTCCGGGCGGTGTGGGCACAATTTCAAGCGCCTCCACGGGCCGTACTATGCAGCTTGGAGCCAGTCTGACCTTCTAGCCGGGTGCCGCGCGGCAGTTCTTCGCTGAGCCCGCCAGGCTAGTTCCCGAAGCTCAGAGGTAGTCGTAGACATGTTTCCAGGAGGACAAGTTGTGAGCGCTCGAAGCAACGAGAGGACACGTGAATGAATCGCTTGCTGGTTCTGTCCCTGTTAGTTTTTTTGTGGCCGGCGCGGATCCTCGCTCAGCAGTTTCCACATCCCCAGCCCGCGACGCCGCACGATTTTGCCGTCATGCCGTGGGACAACACGCCATCCGACCCTGAGCTGCTGCGAGGGATGAAAGATGCGGGGATGAATATCGCCGGGTTCTGCGGGGCGGAGGATGTCGAGCGCGTCCGCGCCGCTGGTCTAACCTGTATCCTCCGAGACTTACGACTAAGCAACTACGACTGGGAAAAAGTGCCGCCCGAGGATCAGATCCGCAAAGACGTTGCCGAACTGGCGCGTGAGTTCGGCAGCAATCCTACAGTACTGGGATTCTTCCTGAACGATGAGCCTCGGACGTCCGAGATGCCTGCTCTCGGACGCGTAGTTGCTTTGCTGCGCGAAGCCATGCCCGGCAAACTCTCCTACGTGAACTTGTTTCCGTATCGAGAGGGGGAGCAGGCGTGGTACACAAACTATGAGGACTATGCCAAAGCGCTCGTCGATGTGGTCCATCAGCCCTTCCTGAGCTTCGATAACTATTCACTGTCTTATGGCGGGATGGGAGATGAGTTCTTCACCAACCTCGAGATTGTGCGCAAGGTCGGACTGGAGAGTAAGACTCCCTTCTGGAGCTGCATTCAGGCCGTCGCGCATTTCGGCTACATGGTTCCCACGGATGCCACCTTGCATCTGCAGGTCTACAGCACGCTGGCTTATGGCGGGCGTGGCATCCAGTACTTCACGTACTTCACGCCGGAGCGCGGCAACTACCGGATGGGTGCGACCGACCAGTTTGGAAACAAAACCCCAACCTGGGACGCGCTGCGCCGCATCAACTACGAGATTCACGCGCTGGCGCCAACCATGGCCGGACTGCGGAGCACGGGCGTCTACCACTATCCCGATGTGCCCAAGCAAGGCCAGCCGATTTCCGAGAGCCGCCTGGTGCGGTGGATCAGCATGGTGAAAGACGAAGATGGGTATGTGCCGCCCTCCGTCGCGGCCCGCTTTCTGGTGGGTGAATTCGAAGACGAAAAGGGGCAATCTTACCTGATGATCGTCAACAAGGACTTGACCTATTCCTTCCGCTTCGACATTGAGTTCAAGCGGGAAGTGCACAACGTTGTGCGCGTGAATCCGTACTCCGGTCGAGCGGAGCCCTTCCGAGGGGAACAAAACTGGCTCGCTCCTGGGGGCGGGATCTTATTGCGGGTGGAGTAGCACATAGTAAGGGCCGAAGCATGTTGCACAAAGGCCCGATCCGCGCTCATCTGGCGGGAGTTGCGTTTCCGAAGACCCTACACTTCGAGCCAAAGAAAGTACGAGGAATTCCCGCGCTCCGGTTCTGCTCTCCAAGGTTTGTTTTTGACGCCCCAAGTTGTCACGAATATCGAACAGAGCCTCCGATCACAAAGCTGGCAGGTTCAGAACGGCAGATTGGCGAGCACCGTTCCCCACTGGTACGATTTACGTAACCCTAGTCCTTTAAAGAGATTAGGCAGGTGGTGTCATTTACGGAAATCAAACATGAGATGGGCTGACGCTTGCGAAGTTTGATTGCGTGGACGACCCTGACTGCTATAGTGACAGGGTTCCAGGAGGTGCGGGGGGTGGAACTGACGGGTGGACAGAAGCTGCGGGTGCTGAGAGAAGCGCTTGGCTACACTATGAGAGATGTGGAAACTGGCAGCCTGCAGGTCTCACGCCGGCTTGCGAACGACGAATTTGCCATTCCGCCCAGTCGACTATCCGATATCGAGACCAAAGGAGTCGTCCCCAGCATCTTTCGCCTATACACCCTAGCGGCAATCTACCGGTGTGATTACCACGAGCTATTGTCGTGGTATGGGGTGGACCTTAACACGATTCATGTAGATCTTCCTTCTGCCCGGCCCAACCGCTCTCATCTTTCTCAGGTCTCAGACAGCGCAAGCGAGGCTCTCATCCCGGTCCGGCTGGATCCGGGGTTCACCCTTTCCAAGACTACGAACATTCTGCGCATGATCGAACAGTGGGGCGCGGTGCCACTCACTTATCTTTCCACGCTTGCCGACGGCCGGTACACCTACGGTTACATCGGAGCTGAAGATTTCACCATGCATCCTATTCTTCCCCCGGGCAGTTTTGTGCAGGTGGACGAGTCCAAGAATAAGGTCGCGGAAGGTATTTGGCGATCTGAGTTTGAGCGTCCTATCTACTTCGTTGAGACCCGCAATGGCTTTGTGTGCTGCTGGTGCCATGTCAGCCGGGATCGCATCGTCCTGCAATCGCACCCATTGTCACCGGTTCCGGTTCGCACCCTTAAGCATCCTCAAGAGGCGGAAGTCATTGGACAGGTGGTGGGAGCGGCGATTCGTCTCGGGAGGTGGCAGGTGCTTTATTCCGAGCCAGAGCGGAGAGAGCCTGCAGAACTGACCTGAAGTGCTTTGCTGAAGCGTGCAGACTCTGAGCCGGAAGCACGTTCCCCCCAGGCTTCTCCAGACTTGACAAGAACTCACGGTCCGCGATCTGCGCAGCCGCTGCCGACGACTTGAGGTCGTCCGCGAGGTCTCGCAAGGGCGTTCGCAGTATCTGGCTGACCAAGGTCTGGTGAGACGCGCGGATCGCGTTCTCCGCCGGTCCGCTTCCGTAGACCTTTCCTAATCCCCAATGCGAGTAGGCGCCTCCGCCGTTATGCAGTCGCGCGAGGTAGCGCAATTTTCCCAGAAGCCCGGGTACTGCACTCAAAGTGCTGTTTTCGAAGTCTTCAAGAGCCGATCTGAGTAACACAAATTTACGTTTTCCGAAAAGGAAAGCAAATCACGACGTCTGCCCAATGCAACAGCTGCCGGTGGATAGTAACACGGTCCGTCCATTCTTGCCAAGGAGTAACATCGTGAAAAAGATTATTCGAGTTCTGGCCGTAGTCGTTTTTCTGCTGAGCGTTTCAACCGCCCCGAGTTTCGCCGACGGCAACCCCTTGCCGATCTGTAATGCCAGCGGGTGCCACTCGCCGCTCTAGACACAACATGAGGGGCGAAAAATCTGGATTGCAAGTTCTTTTTTCGGGAACTATAGTACCGTGTTACCGAGATGATGCCCTGGTACAAGTTCCTGCTGCTCTACCTCTGGATTGCGCCCCATGTTGTACTGGCGGTGGTTGCGGTTCTCCTGCTGACCAAGCGTTTGTACACGAGCTTCCCCGCGTTTGTCCTGTACACGTGGTACGAAATCGCGGAGTTTGTCGTGCTCTTCGCGATCGCTGTGACTGGGCTCAGCAAGGGAGCTTGGTATGTGCATGTCTACTTGCTGACTTTGGCAATGAGCACTGCACTTAGGTTCGGGGTTATTCAGGAGGTTTTTGACAACGTATTTCGCGAGCACGGACGGGTGGATGCACTCGCCAGGGTCTCGCTGCGCTGGACTACCGGATTTCTGCTCGCCGCCGCTGTTCTTTGCGCAATCTTTGCGTCCGGACAGACTTCTGGCAGTCTGATAGCCGGCGCGGCGTGGGTCGGCCGGGGAGTCGCGATCGTGCAGTGCGGCTTGGTGCTTTTCTTGCTCCTGTTCTCGCGTGCGTTTGGGCTGTCTTTGCAAAGTTACGTGTTTGGCATCACGTTGGGTTTCGGCATTCTATCGAGCGTGGAACTCGCCAACTGGGCCATGCATACGGGAGAACTCACAGAATCTATGGCCAGAGCGCTGAACCTGCTTCCAACCGGGGGCTACCACGTTGCCGTTCTGGTCTGGCTTGGGTACTTGGTTGTTCCGGAGAGGAAAATTCTTCAGACCAGTAATGTGCCTGTAGGTGGCGTGGATAAGTGGAACAGAGAATTGGAGCGATTCTTGCAATGAACGGCGCGTTGTTCTATGTAGCGATCGCGGTTGTCCTGGCGGCACTGCTGGCGTACCTTGCGGTCACACGCAGCAGAGATCCGCTCAGCATCGACAAAGCCCGGGCGTTGATGGGATCGCTGGATATTGAGGCATTCCGCAATCTAGTGGATCCCGAGGAGGAGGCATTCCTGCGGTCGAGCCTGCCGCCCGATCAGTTCAGAACCATCCAGCGCGAAAGAGCCTGGGCCGCCCTCTCCTATGTGAGAACCTTGTCCTGCATTGCCTTGGAGTTTTCCCGTTTCGGCCAAGCCGCGCGCCGCAGCCAGGATCCCCACGCCGCCGAACTGGGCCGGCAGATTACAGCGGGTGCGATTCGTTTGCGCCTCGGTGCGTTGGAAGCAACTGGGCGGCTATTCGTGACGGCCTCTTTCCCCGATTTCCCCCAACGCTGTCCCCATTCGCTGTTTGATCAGTACGCGCGTTCCACCGGATTGCTGCTGCACTACAGCACGCTGGACCGTGCTCGGAAAATGCATGCCTAGGGAAGGTCTGACTACGTGTTGGCGAGTTGAGCCGCTTTGAGACGTCGGTCCTCAGGGGCTAATGCCGGACTGAAAACAACGCACTTACCGCAGCGGGGAACCGCTGCGCCACCCAAAATCAAGTGCAAAATCGAGTTTTTCCCCAGCCTCTGAAGCCGTGCCCTTCCCGTTCTCGCTTGAACATAATTCATCGGAGGCTCGGGACGGGGCAGAGCCCCGTCACTACACGCTCTCTGTTCTGTTTCTGGAACGAGAATCATTCTTCCGTCCGCCACTCGGACTTACGGTCTCCAATGCGAGTGTCAGTGAGCGCACGGAGTTTGTGCGGTCATGTGTCTCGGAGAGTGTTCTGGAGAAGCCAGGCATGGGAACCCCGCACCCTCTCCGTATTTACACAAGCAGCTTGACATCGCCTTATGGAAGTCCTGTGCAACAAAAACGATATTCTGCTACACTCCCTGCCAGAGCACGAGGGTGGGGTCTGGACTCAGACAAGTTAAAACAGGAGCTTCTTCAAAGGGGTGTACTTAGAGGGTGTCTCGAAGAGGTTCTGGTAATGAGAATTCAGGCGCCTGCCGGAATCGATCTGGCCGATCAAAATGTGTACGATTCCGCGGGCGTCGATTAGGGGTGAGCCATGGCATTGCACCCTGGGGAACGGAAGCGCCATTTTCCGGATGAAGCGCCAGTCGTACAGGACCCGATCCGGCGGGCCCTGGAAGAAAACGAAGACTGGTATCGCGACTTGGTCGAGTAGAGCCAAGACCTGCTGTGTGTCCACGACCTTGAAGGCCGATTCCTGTCGGTCAATCCCGCTTCAGCGCGTCTGCTGGGTTACAGCGTAGAAGAAATGATGGGGAAGCCGATGCGGGATTTTGTGGATCCGCAATTCCGCGCTGAGTTTGATGCCTATCTGCTCGGGATCAAGCGTACGGGCGAATCCCGCGGTCTGTTGGCGGCGGTGACGCGATCGGGAGAAAAGCGGATCTGGGAGTATCACAACACGCTGCGCACCGAAGGAATGGCGGCGCCGATTGTCCGGAGGATGGCGCATGACGTGACGGATAGAGTGCGGGCGGAGAAGGCGCTGCGCGCGACCAACCATCAGTTACTGACGACGGCGCGGGAGCGGGAGCGGATGCTCCGCCCAGAAACAAGCGGAGAAAGCGTTGCGGGAAAGTGAACTGCGATTCCGGACAGTGTACCAGCGGTCTCCGGTGGGCATTGCTCTGGTGGATTCGCGCAGCGGGCAAATTCTGCAAGCCAATCCGAAGTACTGCGAAATCACGGGGCGCAGGGAAGAAGAGCTGCTCGGAGTCGACGTGAGGAGCATTACCCACCCCGATGACATCGAGCAAACTAGCGAATACCTGCAGCAGTTGGCCGAGGAAAAGACGACACATTACGAAACGGGGAAAAGGTATGTTCGTCCGGATGGATCGGTGCGGTGGGCAAGAATTCTGGTGGTGCCGATGTGGGGTAAGGGAGAGACGCACCGATGGCAGGTGGGTCTGGTACAGGACATCACCGAGCAGAAGCAGGCGGAGTTGGCGCTGCGGGAGAGTGAACAGAGGCAACGGCTGGCGCTTCAAGTCGGAAAGATCGGAGCGTTTGAGCTGGAACTGGGGAGCAGCCGGGGAACGTGGACGACTGAATTCGCCGAGATCTGGGGCATCCCCAGCGGCTTCGCGAAGGATTTTGGCAGCTTCTTTAGTTGGGAACTGGTGCATCCCCAAGACCGGGCGAGGATCCAAGAGGCATTTGCGCAGTTGGCGCAGAGCCGCGAACCGAGCGAGGCAGAGTTCCGCATCATTCGACCGGACGGCGTGATGCGGTGGGTATGCGCGCGAGGACTGGTAATTGCGGATACCGCCGCAGGGCTCTTGCGGGTTGTCGGCGTGATCATGGACATCACCGATCAGAAGCGCACCGAGGAGGCCCTGCGGCAAAGCGAGGAACGCTTCCGGGTGGCGCTGAAGCATTCTCCGATTGCGGTGTTCAACCAGGACCGTGATTTGCGCTACACCTGGATGTACAATTCGCAGACTCCTTTTTCGGACAGCGAATATCTGGGAAAAACTTCGGACGAGATCTTTGACCCCGAGGAGGTTGCGCGCGGCGCGGAAGTCCGGCGGCGGGTGCTGGAAACCGGGGTGGCAGTGCGTCACGAAATGCAACTCACTTACGACGGCAGGAAGCACTATTTCGACGCGACGATTGAACCGGTTTTCGACTCGGCGGGCGCGGTGATTGGGCTCACCGGCGCCAGCATGGACGTCACTGAACTCCGGGAAACAACCGAAGCCTTGCGTGAAGCCAAGAAAAAGCTCACGGAAGAAAAGCTATATCTGGAGCGGGAAATCGATTCCGAGCTGGGGTTCGGGGATATCATCGGCCTGAGCAAGCCCTTGCAATCCGTCATGGAGCATGTTGGCAAAGTGGCGGCCAGCGATGCGACCGTGCTGCTGCTGGGCGAAACGGGAACGGGAAAGGAACTGGTGGCGCGAGCAGTCCACCGCTTGAGCCAGCGGGCCAACAGCAGCTTCATCAAGTTGAATTGCGCTGCGATTCCATCGGGCCTGGTGGAAAGCGAGTTGTTCGGGAACGAGAAGGGCGCGTTCACCGGAGCGGTGAGCAAGAAGATTGGCCGGATCGAACTGGCCGACAAGGGCACACTGTTTCTCGACGAAATCGGCGAGATCCCGCTGGCGTTGCAGCCGAAGCTGCTGCGGGTTTTGCAGGATCAGGAATTCGAACGGCTGGGCGGAACGCAAACTATGAAAGTGGACTTTCGTTTGATTGCGGCGACAAGCCGCGATTTGGCTGAAGCCGTGCGAGAAAGCGAGTTCCGCAGCGATTTGTATTACCGGCTGAACGTGTTTCCGATCCGGGTGCCCCCATTGCGGGAACGGCGGGATGACATCCATTTGCTGGTGAAACATTTCCTGCAAAAGTGCGCGCGGCGCATGAACAAGTCGATCAGCAGCATTCCGAAAGGAACCATGGACGCACTGATCGGGTGGGACTGGCCGGGCAATGTGCGGGAGCTGGAGAATTTTATCGAGCGGTCGGTGATTCTGACGCAAGGTTCGGTTCTGGCGGCGCCGCTCAGTGAACTGCAGGCGATTGCTGCGGACGAGAAAATCGTGGATGAAAGCCTGGAAGCGACGGAACGCGAGTACATTCTGCGCGCTTTGCGGGAGAGCCACGGGCAGATTGGCGGCCCGAAAGGGGCCGCGGCGCGTTTGGGATTGAAGCGGACAACGCTGCAGTCGAAACTGAAGCATTTGGGAATCAATCCGCGCAGTTAGCACCGGCCCGGGGGAGTCTGTCTTTTCCACGCGCCCCGGCGGAAACACATTCTGCACAGGGGATGACTCTCAGTTCTTGCCCAACGCCGCGGTGATCGCTTTCTCCACCAGTGGCGCCATCACGGCATAGCCAGCTTGGTTCGGGTGGACTCCGTCCTCGGACAGTTCCGCCCTCAGACCGCGCTTGTCGTTCGCCATCGCCGAGTGATAGTCGAGGAAAACCAACCCCTCCTTCGCGGCGTAGTCTTTGATCCAGTCATTTAAGGCTCGAATCTTCTCTACCGGCGCCAGCTCCGGCTTCCACGGATATTGCAAAGCCGGCAGGAGTGAAGAAAGAACCACGCGGATTCCGTTTCGTTTCGCAAGGTCCACCATGGACGCCAGATTGTCTTCGATCGCTGCCAGCGTGGTGGGACCGGTATTTTCTGCGATATCGTTGGTGCCAGCGAGGATCACCACCACGCTGGGCCTCAGTGCGATCACGTCCTGGCGAAAGCGAAGAAGGATCTGCGGCGTGGTTTGCCCGCTGATTCCGCGATTCACATAAGGCTTGCCGTGGAAGGAGTCGGACAGCGCCCAGAATTCCGTGATGGAATCGCCCAGGAACACCACTCTCGCTTCTCCCTTTGCCGGCGGACCGAGTTTGGCATCGTCGTCGCCATACTTGCCTAAACTGGGCCAGTCGCGCAGGCTCGATTCCATTTCTTTCTGGTCTTCCTTGACTGACGCACAAGGACCAAGCGGCTGCTGGGCCGCTGCGGTGGCCGGCAGAATCAAGCCGGCTAGAAGAATAGAAATTCCTTTCATAAGGGAATGCACAAACTCACCTCCGAACGCTTTTCGATCAAGTTCAAATAGAAGACTAGCTCAGGCTGGACCACTGAGACCACCCCGACGACCCGAACTGAATAAATTTCCCCATGCTATTCTTCTTCTTCTTCAACCTTCTTATTCCTGGTAAGAGGGCAACTCCGTGGCCACAGCGAGCAATTCCGGCTCCGGACGCTGATTCTCATGAGAGGTTCGATGTCGCGCAACGACAAGTTCACTCGCAGAGAGTTCCTGGTTACAACTTCCTCCGCAGCCTTGGCCGCGACAGCCCCTTTGGCTGGTACTCAAACCAATTCACCCGCCTCGGATCCTCCCTCGACCCCGCCCGAAGTTCCTGGCTCGAAGGAGACTCCGTATTCACTGGAAGAACTCCTCCAGAACGGACCGCAGCGCACTTTCAGCGGCGACCGAGCCACCCAAGTCGCGATGCCGCTGGGAGGGATCGGAGCCGGTTGCATCTGTCTAAACGGCTATGGCGGGTTACAGGACTTTTCCATCTGGAATCGTCCCTCAACCACGGCATTACCCGAAGGCAACACCTCATCCAAAGCGGCTTTCGCCATTCTTCATATTAAAGGCGCGTCTCCAGTCACCAAGCTTGTCGAGGGACCCTTCGCGGTTTTTAAGATTTACGACCAGGGGCTCCACGGACAGGGATACGTCCGCGGAGGGTTCGAAGGCTTCCCGCGTTTTGAAAAGTGCACGTTCAAGGGAGAATACCCCTTTGGAGAAGTTCAAATCAGCGACTCGAAGGTTCCGTTGCAGGTCACGCTCATGGCCTGGAACCCTTTTATCCCGCTCGATGACAAAAACTCGGGGCTGCCCTGCGCCGTTTTGGAATACACGCTTCACAATCGTTCAGCGCGGACCGTGGAGTATGAATTCTCCTATCATCTTTCCCACCTAGGTTCTGGATGCGGCGAAGAGGAATCTTCCAGCCGCAACACCGTGATCCCGAATCGGGGCGTGTTTTTTCACAATCTGGAGAAGCCCAACGCGGAAGGTTACGGAAGCGCCTCCCTGATCGCCATCGGCAATAAGCCGAGGATCAAGGGCATGTGGCTGCGAAGTTCAGCATTCCAATTCGACGCGTTGTCGGCGCTCTGGCGCGAAGTCTCGACCGGGACATTCACCGTCAACGACGGATCCAATGAAATCGATGCTAAAGGACGGAATGGCGGCTCGATTCTATTTGAAGGCGCATTAGCCCCGGGCGAATCGCGAACTTACCCCATCCTTATTGCCTGGCATTTCCCCAACTGTTACGTGCAAGCTGGAGGCCTTCCCCTGCCTGAGGCCCAAGGCGAGGTCGGGTGCCGTTCGTTTCCGGAAGGCAAGTCTCCGCTGTGGCGCCCCTACTATGCCGCAGTCTGGAAAGACGCCCGCGAAGTCGCTCTCTATGTCGAAGAGAATTACTCTTCATTGCGAGCTCGCACGGTGGCCTTCAAGGAAGCGCTGTTCTCCTCCACCCTGCCGCCATATGTGCTGGACGCTGTCTCCGCCAATCTTGCCATCCTTAAATCTCCCACCGTCCTCCGTCTGGAGAATGGCGACATCTGGGGCTGGGAAGGATGCTTCCCCGATGCCGGCTGCTGCGAGGGCTCCTGCACCCATGTGTGGAATTATGCCCAGGCGTTTCCTCACCTTTACCCGCAACTGGAGCGGACTCTGCGAGAACTCGAACTGGGCCGCTCCATGGACGAAAATGGTCACGTCACCTTTCGCGCCGCCCTTCCTGAAGGCCCAGTCGAACACGATTTCCACGCTGCGTCGGACGGGCAGTTGGGCGGGATCATGAAGGTGTTTCGCGACTGGCAGATTTCCGGAGACACAGACTGGCTCAGGAAAATTTATCCCCTGGCCAAACGCAGCCTGGACTACTGCATTCGCACCTGGGACCCCGATCGCCAGGGAGGATTGTTTGAGCCCCATCACAATACTTACGACATCGAGTTCTGGGGACCGGACGGCATGTGCACCAGCATTTATCTGGGTGCGCTCTCGGCGTTCTCCCAAATGGCGGAAGCAGTAGGTCAAACCGAAGATGCCAGACTCTATCGAGATCTGGCACATCGTTGTGCGCGCCTTATGGAAGAGCAACTCTTTAACGGCGAGTATTACCAGCAGAAAGTGCAATACCTCGGCCTGCGGAACACTTCCTTTGCCACCATGGTTGCCCAGGTCGATGAACACAGCAGCGAAATGCAGCAACTGCTGAAGCGCGAAGGCCCGAAATATCAGTACGGCAGCGGATGCCTCTCCGACGGAGTCATTGGTGCGTGGATGGCTCGAATCTATGGGATCGATACTCCGCTCGCTCGCGACCATGTGCGCCAGACGCTGCAAGCCATCTTTAAGCACAATTTCAAGACCGACCTCAGCCAGCATGCCAATGCGCAGCGTCCTGGCTTTGCCATGGGACACGAACCAGGTTTGCTGGTGTGCAGTTGGCCTCGGGGCGGAAAGCCCACGTTGTCTCTTATGTATTCCGACGAAGTCTTCACTGGCATCGAGTACCAGGTGGCCTCGCACCTCATTGCGGAAGGTTTCGTCAAAGAAGGATTGACCATCGTCAAGGCTCTGCGCAGCCGTTACGACGGTCGGATTCGCAACCCCTGGAATGAATACGAGTGCGGTAACTACTACGCTCGCGCCATGGCCAGTTATGCGTTGCTGGGAGCGTTGGCCGGCTTCCGTTACTCGGCCGTCGAGCGGACACTCTGGTTCGGTCCCCAGCTAAGTATCCGGCCATTCCAGACCTTCTTCTCCACGGCTTCCGGGTTTGGCGCCATCGTGCAGGATGCCCGAACCGTCCGCATTGAACTGCTTGAAGGTGAACTCCGGATCGAAAAACTGGTGCTGACCAATGGGACGCAGCCCAGAACCATGGAGTGGAAGACCACCGTCCGGCCGGATGCTCCCGGGATCAAGGAGATTTAGATCGACAGCGGCGCTGCGTGTTCGCCACACGTCCCGTCATGCGGAAAAACTCGATGTCCCTCCTATCGTGATCAAGCTCACAGACGGGCCAAACTGGTGGCGGTTAGAATATATCGTTCATTCTCTATGGAAAGGTTTGGTGCATGGCTATTATTTCTCCACCCAATACGCGTGTTTTGAATTCCAGTCTGGCGCAGAAGATCATGAGCGCCGACGAAGCTGCGGCTCTTATTAAGTCCGGCGACCAGGTCGGCATGAGCGGCTTCACCGGGTCTGGTTATCCCAAGGCAGTTCCGGTTGAACTGGCGCGCCGAATTACTGAAGCGAACTTCCGCGGGGAAAAGTTTCAGGTCAGTGTCTTTACCGGCGCTTCTACCGGCCCAGAGCTCGACGGAGCGCTCGCCATGGCGGGAGGCATCCATCTGCGCCTTCCCTATCAGTCCGATCCGGAAACCCGCAAGCGCATCAACGCCGGCGAAATGGAGTACATGGACATTCATCTCAGCCATGTCGCGCAGTTCGTTGAATATGGATTCCTCGGCAAGCTCGATGTTGCGCTCATCGAAGTCACCGCTGTTTTGGAGGACGGACGCCTGGTGCCGAGTTCATCGGTGGGCAACAACAAGACATGGCTCGATCAAGCGGAGCGCGTGATCCTCGAGGTCAACTCGTGGCAGCCGATGGCGTTGGAGGGCATGCACGACATCTACTACGGTCTCGAGCCGCCACCGAATCGCAAACCGATTCCACTCCTGCGCACCGGCCAGCGTATTGGCATACCTTATTTCGAAGTTCCCCCGGAGAAAGTCGTCGCCATCGTGCTCACGGATTCTCCCGACCGCAATAGTGCCTTCAAAGCGCCCGATGCATCTTCCAAGCGCATCGCTGGCCACATCCTGGAATTTCTCGGCTGGGAAGTGAAGAAGGGCCGCATGCCCGCGAATCTGCTGCCCCTGCAATCCGGCGTCGGCAACATTGCCAACGCGGTTCTGTTTGGGCTTGAGGAAGGCCCCTTTGAAGGGCTGACTTCCTACACCGAGGTCATTCAAGACGGTATGATTCGGCTGCTGAAGTCGGGCAAGTTAATCGCCGCGTCGGCCACAGCATTCTCCCTCGGCCCCGACATGACGACCGAAGTGAATGCCAACATGGCCAGCTACCGCGAATCCATCGTTCTGCGCTCGCAGCAGATCTCCAATAATCCCGGAATCATTCGCCGCCTCGGCGTGATCGCCATGAACGGGATGATCGAGGCCGACATTTACGGCAACGTCAACTCGACGCACATCATGGGATCGCGCATCCAGAACGGCATTGGCGGGTCCGGCGACTTTGCCCGCAACGGATATCTCTCCATCTTCATGGCCCCGTCGACCGCGCAGAAGGGAACCATCTCGACCATCGTCCCCATGGTTTCGCACGTCGACCACACCGAGCATGACGTGCAGGTCATTGTCACCGAACACGGACTGGCTGATTTACGCGGACTCTCGCCGCGTCAGCGGGCGCACGTCATCATCGAGAACTGCTCCAGTCCAGACTACAAACCGCTGCTCCTCGACTATCTCAATCGGGCCGAACGGCTGTCGTACGGGAAACATACGCCGCACCTGCTGACCGAATCGTTGAGTTGGCACAGCCGTTATCTGCGCACCGGAAGGATGCTTCCACAGGAAGAGAACTGAGAGCACGTTCCGAAACCGGTTTCTGGGCTGTGTCCCTGTCCTTGAGGATCAGCCCGGAGCCGCCGCACCCACTATCGGTGGCGCGCGTTCAACTTGTCGAGCGTGCGCTTCAACTCTTCCAGCTTCTGTCCTGCCTCGCCGAGTTTGCCTTCCGCCGTCAGGCGCTGGTAGTCGGCAAGGTCTTTCGCGGCTTCCGCGATGAGCGCGTTGACGTCCGCCGCAGGTGGAGACGACGTCTGGGGCACCGCGTTCGATCCAGGCGCGCCGCGTACCGGCTCCGCCGCAGCGCTCGTCGAAAGGGCGCTCAGGGACGACGACGCTCCGCCAAAGAGCGCCGCCATCGCCGACTCGAAGTTTGGTCCGTACGCCAGTTTATCCTGCAGCGCGAGCACGACCAGACGCAACTCCGGCATCGGACTCCGCTCGGCCTGCAGGTAAATCGGCTCCGCATACAACAGCGCGCGCCCGGTCGGAATCACCAGCAATGCCCCGCGCCGCACGTGCGAGCCCTGCTGATTCCACAGCGTCAATTGTCCGGAAAGCTGCGCGTTCTGATCGATTCGCGCTTCGATTTGCAGCGGTCCGTCGACCAGCTTCGTCTTGGGAAAATTGTAAACCACCGACGTGCCGTACTCTGCGCCGTCGCTGCGCCCGGCAATCCAGCCAATCAAGTTATTCCGGTTGGCCGGCGTGAAGGGCAGAATCTCCACGAACTCCTCGCCGGTTTCGCCCGGCAGTTTCATCAGCACGAAGTTCGGCTGCATCGCCTGCGTGACTTGCTGACCGCCTTCGCTCATGCCGACTTCGGTGGCCACCGTCCAGAGATCCTCACGGTTGTAGAACGCTTCCGGGTCCGTCATGTGATACAGGCCGTACACTTCCGCTTGCAGTTTGAGCAGCATCTCCGGATAGCGCACGTGCTTGCGCAGCCCGGGTGACATGGTGGACGCATCTTTGAAGAGACTCGGGAAGATGCGGCGGTAGGCGGCGATGATCGGATCCTCGGTGTCGAACACGTAAAATGTGGTCGTGCCATCGTAGGCGTCGATCACCACCTTGACGCTGTTCCGCATGTAGTTGATGGAATTGTTGTCGAGCTGGTAGTGGGTCGAGTACGGATAGCTGTCGGAAAGCGTGAACGCATCCATGATCCACGACAGCCGGCCATCGTCGCCGAGGACGATGTAAGGATCAGGATCATAAGTAAGGAACGGCGCTAATGCCGAGACGCGATCGCGCAGGTTGCGCCGCATCAGCAGCCGGCTATCCTGGGTCACGTCATCGCTGAACGGCAGCTTGGCGAGGTCGTCGCGGTCGAGCGCGAGCGCGATCCGGCGCAGAAAACCGCCGAGCACGATGCCACCGTTGCCTTCGTACGACGTGAGGCTGTTGCTCGCGCCTTGCGGGTAGTTGAATTCCTTCTGCCGTGTCTTCACGTAGACGTCGGTATTGGTCATCTCCCCAAAATAAATCTCCGGGCGCGTCACGCTCAGGCCACGCACCGTGCTCTGGACCGGCATATTGCTCAGCATGAGCGTCGGCAGCCCTTCTGGCGTGAATCCATTGACCGGGTTCATGGTGATGCCGTAGCCGTGAGTGTAGATCAGCTTGTCGTTGATCCAGTTGCGGCTGCTCTCCGGGAGCTTATCGACGTTCAACTCGCGCGCGGCAAGCATCACCTCGTGATTCGTGCCGTCAATCTCATATCGATCGATGTCGATGTCGGGGAAGTCGTAGTAGGTGCGGATTTCCTGAATCTGGCGCAGCGTGTCCTGAAGTGCGTGCCAGTCCCACAGCCGTATGTTCTGCAGCGTAGCCTGATTGTTCGCGGGCTCGGCCGCGTCGACCGTCGTCTCCGCGGGAAACTCGCGCTGCGAGACCCGGTCCAATCCGTAGGCCTGCCGCGTCAACTCGGTGTTGTAGACGATGTAAGGCTTCTCGCGAACCAACTCGTTAGGTTTAACAATAAAGCTGCTGACGTACCAGGCTACTATTTGAAGAGCGATATAACAGACTGCGGCGGGGAGGATCGCCGCGACCAGCCAGCGTCCGCGCGGCGTCCGCACGGCGTTGACGGCTGCGACCACCGCGCCGAGAACCAGCGCCGCGCAGACGATGAGCATCCCGGTCAGCGTAATGTGCGCGTCGGTGTAGGTCACGCCTCCGAAGATAGTGTGATCCTCGAGCAATAACTCGAACCGGCCGATATACACGCGCATCGCGACGATCAGCAGCAGAAACGCAAACGCAATGGAGAGCCCGCGCCAGGGTAACGCGACGTAGCGGCTCAGACGCCCGGCGATCACACGGCTTCCGCCCGTGATGAGGATGAAGAAAGCGGCGAGTATACAGGTAATCACGGCCAGCGTAAGCAGCCAGCCGGCGATGAGTTGCCACGCGGGCAGGGCGAACAGAAAGAAGTTCAGCGGCTTGCCAAAAATCGGGTCAACGACGCTGGCGCCACCCGTGGCGTGGGGTACGTACCAAAACAGAGCGAGCGTCGGCCACTCCACCATCATGCTCGCGCCGGTGGCAGCGGCAATCACCAACGAAATGCCGAGCGCGATCAGGCGCAGGACCGGCTCAACCGGCAGCTTCAACGGCTGTCCGCCGATGAAAATCGTGTGACCGCTCGGCAAGTCGGGGAGATGCGCCCGCTTCAGCGCCAGGAACGATCCGAACAGAATGAGAAATGTGGCTGCTGTGAAGGCAGCGAAGATTCCCCACTGCAGACCCAGCGTTTTCCAGAACACGCCCGCGTAGCCGAGCGACCCGAACCAGAGCGCGTCCACGTAATACGACAACGTCGCCCGACCGCCAAAGAAGATAACGGCAAGGACGACGAGAATGAGAAGGAAAAGACGGCGACGGCGAGGCCGCACCGGATGGACCGGCGGCCAGTCAATCGACTCGGGCATTGCTCCACCCCGTTCTTGTAAGTATTTTCGTTATCAGAGTTCAGGAAACGGTATTGTACCGTGCCTGAAGAAGAGTAACTACGTTGTGGTTCGCGAGCACTCGCTCTAGGTCTCTGACCGCGTGTCTCTGTACTAAGAGTGGGTGCCCCAGGTCTCGATTTTGAGACCTGGGAGACCACAACGCTTCAAGTGCAAACTCACGCGGTCAGAGACCTAGCGATGTCGCCAACTACAACGCAGTTCTCTTCGCAGCCGCCCGCAAGTCAGCGGTCGTCTCTGTAGGTCATGACAGCGTCTTCGTGCGTGTGCGGACCTTCTCGAACTCATACGTCCCCAAGCCCCGCTTCGCTGCCATTTGCAGATACGGCAGCGCCGAGACGTCCAGATTCCAGTAGGCTTTGGCGACGTAAGCGTCGAGCGCCACGGGATCGGTTCCGGCCACCATCGTCTTCTTGAGCAGCACGTCTTCGAGGTTGCCGCCAGTCGGACCGTTCCGTATGAGCACGCGGTAGCAATCGATCATGGTCAGAGTTGGGCGCACAAAGTCGGCGAGGTCGACGAGACTCTCGTGAATCTTCTGATGCAGTTGATGACGGGGGCCACCGAGAATGCCGTACCAATTCTTCATGCCCAGGGTCGTGCCGGAAAGGCTGTGGTGCTTGGCGATCGGGATGTTGATGATCTTGTCGGCATTCAGGAAGGGATCGAAAACCGGCCAATTGCTCAGAACACTGCCCTCGAGGTTCACGTCTTTGAAGCGGGCAGGATCGGGGAGAATAATCTCCGCGCCCGCGCGGCGCGCCGCCTCCGCAATGCCGGACCGTTCGAAGCACCGGCGCGGATCGTTGCAGCTGACGTCCGTCACAATGACCCGCTTCGCTCCCGCATTCAGGCACTGCTGCACGACTTCGGCGACCACCGCGGGATTTGTATTTGCCGCCTGCTCCGGAGTGCGGTCCCAAGCGATGTTCGGTTTGACGAGAACGATGTCGGCCCGCGAAACGAAGCGGCGCATGCCGCCCAGTTCCTCGATCGCGGACCGGGCCAGTTGCGCGGGATCGTCTCCTTGTATGATCGCCATCTCGGGCAAACTCAGATCGGCCGCTACAGTATGACTGCGCTTGAGATTCATTGCCAGGGCGGCCACGGGCCGAGCGCTGTGCTCGCTGAGCCAGAATCCCAAGCCGGCAGCGCCCGCGGAAACTCCACCGAGGCGGAGCAGTTTGATGAGCGCCTCGCGACGACTTAGCACCGTGCTCTCAGTGGGCGGCATGCTCGTTTCCCTGCCTTTGCTTTTCAAAAGAAACTAAATTCTAATTCTTCTCCGGTGGAATTGTCTGTGGCGTTCCTCACAACCACGAGTTCGTCGCGCCCTGCATCTGGGATAAGGTTCGGCGCAAGGGCAGCTCTAGCCCTGCTTGGATTCACCGCCGTCATCGGCCAGATCGTTCTCATGCGAGAACTCATTGTCGTTTTCAACGGGAATGAGATCTCGATGGGAATCATGCTGGCCACGTGGCTTTTGTGGACCGCTGCCGGAAGCAGCCTGGGCAGCCGGTTCGTTCCCGGTCGAACCAACGCTCGCAAGGCAGTTGCGGCGCTCGAATGCTTGCTCGGCTTGAGCTTGCTGCCCACGGTCTGGGCGGTCCGCGCGTCCAAAGCCTTTTTTCAGACGGTACCGGGCGAACTAGCCGGTCCCGTGCCGATGCTGCTCACCTCTCTTATTTGCCTCAGTGTGTTTTGCGTTCTCTCCGGGTGCCTGTTCGTCGTAGCTACCCGGATGTACAGACAAATGTACGGAGAAACGCGTGGGGTTGAGCCCGGCGTCTCCACTTCTCTCGCGTCCAGTTCGGCGTACTTGTTTGAGGCCGCTGGCTCGGCCTTGGGCGGGATCGTGGCCAGCGTCGTGCTGCTGCGCTTTCTTGAGTCCTTTCAGATCGCCACCGTCGTCGCGCTCTTAAACCTATGCATGGCTGCAATCCTGTTATTGCGAGCAGGCCGCAAGCGAGTTATGGCAGTCGCTTCGGTTGGAGTATGTCTGGCGATCCCTCTTCTTATCTATGTTGCGCCATCTTTGGCCAGGTCTTCGCAGGCGCGCCTGTGGCGGGGATTTCACTTATTGGAATCCCGTAACTCGATCTATGGCAACTTGGCCGTCATCGAGACGGGCAGTATTCGCAGCATCTACGACAACGGTGTGATCCTGGCCAGTGTGCCCGACGAGGCTGCCGCCGAAGAAGCGGTCCATTACGCGCTGCTGGAGCATCCTGCGCCGAAAAAAATTCTGCTCATCGGTGGCGGCGCGAACGGCAGTGTTGTTCAAGTCCTGAAGCATCCGACGGTCGAGCGCATCGACTATGTGGAGCTCGATCCCATGCTCATCGATATGGCGAGGCGGTTCTTCCCCGCGCAGTCTGCTCCTTTTGCTACCGATCGTACGAGTGCAGACCGCACCAGTGACGATCCTCGCGTCCACATCCATTACGTCGACGGCCGCCTCTATCTCAAAACCTCTCGCGATCAGTTTGACGTGATCATTCTCGATCTGCCCGACCCGCAAACTGCGCAGTTGAACCGGTTCTACACTGACGAGTTCTTTCGCTCCGCCAGCGAACACCTGGCGGCGGGAGGACTGCTCGCCCTGCAACTGCGCGCGTCGGAGGATTACATCAGCCCAGAACGCGCCGAGTTTCTACGCTGCATTCATCGCACCTTGCGCGAAGTTTTTCCCTATGTGGACGAAATCCCCGGCGAGACCATCCACTTTTTTGGCGCGCTGCAGCCCGGTCTCCTAAGCGACGACCCGCAACTACTGATTTCCAGGCTGAAAGCGCGGAATCTGCAGACTTTATATGTGCGGGAATATTTCATTCCGTTTCGCATGATGCCGGATCGCATGGCGCAGGTTCGCGAACTGCTGCAACCGCTGCCCGCAACGCCCGTCAATCGCGACTTCGAGCCGATCGCGTATTACTTCGACATTGTGCTCTGGAGCGCGCAATTCAAGCTGGGCTACTCCCACTGGTTCCAGGCCGCGGCGCACGTCGCTTTCTCTCGCATTGTCGTAAACGCCCTCGCCATTCTGTTGTTGTTGGCGGTTCTTCTGGCATATTTGCCCGGTCGCGAGAGAGCCTCGCGTGCTTCCGCGGCCTTCTGTATGGCGGCAACCGGTTTCACCCTGATGGCTCTCCAGATCTTTTTGCTGCTGGCATTCCAGTCTGTCTACGGCTACGTGTACCATCAGCTCGCAATTTTGATCGCCATGTTTATGGCGGGCATCGCTCTCGGGACTTGGCTGGGCATTCGCAGAGTCCGCTCCAGCGAACATTTATCACCACCAGTACCTGTACCAGCGCCCTCACCATTCCGCGCCATTGCTGTCATTCAGTTCCTTCTCGCTCTCTCGGCGCCCGCGCTGATCTTCCTGGTGCGCCTGCTCTCGCAAACTTCCAGCGGAGCCGCAACGCTGCTGACCGCACAGTTTGTTTTTCCCGCGTTAGCCGGCTTGGGCGGAATGCTAGGCGGCTATCAATTCCCCGTCGCCACGGAAATTTACCTTGGCGACAGAAGTCCGAAAGCGAGCGCGGGTACAGGCGTAGGAGTGCTCTACGCCCTCGACCTATTCGGTGGGTGTGTGGGGGCCATGCTGTTGAGTACTTATCTCATCCCAGTTTTCGGCTTCTGGCAAACGGCATGGCTCAGTGCGGCGGTGAACCTGGCTCCTGCGCTGCTGGCCGCCCGGGTGGCTGTGGAGTCAAGGGCGTCTCGGGCGTAAGCGCCTGGGGCTGTGCGTCTCCAAACACGACGGCTGTGAACTCGAAGATGTCTGTGTTCTCATCCTTCCAGCAACTGGCGCGCATCCCCGCCTTGGCGCAGGTTTCTTCGAGGAACTGCGGCCGGCCCCATTTTTGTTCCACTGGAACCTGCGGAAGCAGAAGGCCCTCGTGGGTGTCATTCTTCATCAGCAGGCCGTGCTGGCCGACTTTGATCTGCCGAACGTCGAGCACGCGCCGCAGCGGTGAGAGCACCGAGATTTCGTATTCGAGCTGCGGCAATTCCGAGGCCGATACAGGATGGAAACGAGGGTCGCGCAGAGCGGCGAATGTGGCTGTGTCGCGCACGGTCAGGTATAAGGGCTTCAACGAGGACGTGTATCCGATGCAGCCGCGCAATTCTCCCGCTTTTTTCAGCGTTACAAACGCGCCGCGCTCCTGATTCAGCAATTCGCTCGAACTTGCATCGGCTTCGTAGATCTTTCCTTCCCGTACAGCGTGCTCGACCGACTTGCGGGCCAAAGCCAGGAGTTCACTTTTCTCGCGCCCGGTCAGCGAAAACGGCTTCCCGGCTGGTTTTCCGCCTTGCGTCTTCAAGAAGACGTCGGCGCTGTAGCCGACGACGCGCGAATGGTCCCCTGTGACGTCGCCGGTGTTGGCGTACTTGAGCACTCGGGCCTCGTTCGCTCCCATTCGTTCCGCGGCAATCATGGCTGCGACAATGGGCGCGCCGCCGCAGGCTTCCCAGATGCGCGCCTGGAAGTTGTTCGACATGCTGAAGTAGTCCCACTCCTGGAGCGCGTTCAGCGTTTTATGGTCGATCTTCACCGCGTCATCGTAGGGGTGATAGTGCGACAAATCGGAACTGGCTACGATCAGTGTGTCTTGTCCCTGAATCAGTTTTGCCAGGGCCACGCCCAGAGCGCGGCTCTTTTCGTAGCCCTGCTCTCCCATGACGATCGGCACCAGCTCAAAATCTCCCAACACACGTTGCAGCCACGGCAACTGCACTTCGATCGCGTGTTCGGCGCCCTCTTTGGTGGGAGTGTGTCCGCGACTCGAGAGCTGGATGGTCGGGCTCATTTTCGCCAACTGCGCAGCGAACGCCTTGTCCACACGCACCTCGCCGAGCGGAGTGGCGTAGGCGTCGCCATCGTAAACCGAGGTGAAATCAAAATATTCGAAATGGGATGGCGCGATCACCACCACCCGCGAGAACTTGCGTCCCTTCAGCGCCGCGTAAGTGTAAGCGGCCACCGGGCCGGAGTATTGATAGCCCGCATGAGGCGCGACGACCGCCAGAATCGGATCGTCGATCGGCGGCTGAGATGAAGAGGCGCGCGCCAGCAGGTCGTCGATCATGGCAGTGAGCGCCTTGGGGTCGGACGGATAGAAGCCGCCCGCGACTCCCGACTGCCTCACCGCCTGCGGATTGCCAGCCACGCAAGACTGCGGCGCCGCAACCAAAAGAGTCGCGAGGAACAAGACCGTCGCCGAACAGATTCTGAACCGCATTCCCAGATTCATACGAGAAAGACTCATATGCAAAACCCTCCTCCGCGCTTATGCGTGCCAAATGCCCGGGATTGCCTGGCTGCAGAAAGGACAAGCGCCCTTGCGGATGAGCATCTGACTCGCCGTGAACCCTACGCGTTCCACCACCATGCGGCGGCACTTAGGGCAGTAAGTATTTTGTGCTGGATGTCCTGGCACATTGCCGACGTACACGTAGTGCAGCCCCTCGGCATCGGCAATCGCCTTGGCCCGCTCCAAGGTTGGAATGGGCGTGATGGGCAAGTTCTTCAAAAGATATTCCGGATGAAATTGCGTAAAGTGTACGGGCACATCCACGCCCAGGTTCGTCTTCATCCACCGCGCCAGGCCTTGGAACTCAGCGTCGCTGTCGTTGAGCGTGGGTATCACCAAATAAACGACCTCGGTCCACTTGCCCATCTTTTTCAGCGCGACCAGCGTTTCCAGCACCGGCTTCAATTCCGCGGTGACAACGTCCCGGTAATACGATTCGGTGAACGCTTTCAGATCGATCTTGACCGCGTCCATCTTTCCATACGCTGTTTTCAATGCTTCGTTCTGGATGTAGCCATTCGACACGACCACGCTGCGGACGCCAGCTTCGTGTCCAGCATCGGCGGCATCTATGACGAACTCGCTGAAGATCACCGGCTCGCTGTAGGTGTAAGCGATCGTCGGACAGCGGTTCTGCTTTGCCATCTCGGCAACTGCTTTTGGAGGAGCATACTCGGCCGGAACCTGCTCCGGACGCACTTGCGAGATGTCCCAGTTCTGGCAGAACTTGCAGTTCACATTACATCCCGCTGTCGCGATCGAGAATGCCAGCGTCCCCGGCAGGTAATGAAACAACGGTTTCTTCTCGACCGGATCAATATGCGCTGCGCACACCCGCGAGTGCACCAGCGAGTGGTAGATTCCTCCACGATTCTCGCGCACGCCGCAATACCCGCGCTCCCGATCTCCCACTGTGCATTCGCGCGGGCACAACTTGCATTTCACTTTCTTGTTTGGAAGTTTCTCGTAGAACCTGGCTTCGACGGTGAATCGCGAGTCGTCCTGCGCTGGCTGGACTGCCGATGCCATCGCGGGGAAGGGCAGAGCGAGACGGCTCAAGCCGCAAGTTGCTCCCGCCGCTGCACCGGTGATGGCCGCGCATTTCAAAAACGAGCGGCGATCAAGCGCGGATGCAGACGCGGGGAGGGCCCTGGGCTTGGAATCTCGTTCGGCATCGGCATCCACATCCACAGATCGTGGCATCTCGAACCTCAATCGCGCCGTCGTTTACACGTTACTCGTCTACACCTCAACCAGCGCGATTCGTTGCGGATCGTTCGTGCCCAATCGATGCTGCGCATCCGCCGCGGTTGCAATGTAGCGGGGCGCTC
>Ga0182027_10001725_pt1 | contig 36077 bp, 33 predicted proteins | sample 712E1DmetaG_FD_121300 | JGI IMG/M metagenome (GOLD analysis project Ga0182027, IMG submission 121300) | Permafrost microbial communities from Stordalen Mire, Sweden - 712E1D metaG (Illumina Assembly) | ecosystem: Environmental > Terrestrial > Soil > Wetlands > Permafrost | place: Sweden...
ACCTCCAGGCAGGACCGCGAAGGCAGCCGACTCCTTCATCAACATGAGCTTTCGCGTGAAGAAGTACTTCATCTCGACGAGCCTGCCCTCGGCCGCGAGCTGCGGATGAGAGACGGTTTCGAACGGGAGGCGGATCTCGACGCCAAGTGACATGTCGGGCCCGGCACCATCGGCTCCCGCGGCCATGATGCCCGGTCCTGCGCCGGTGACCACGAGCCAGTTCTCGTGCGCCATGCGAGCGGCAAGGTCGGAGGCTTGGGCATACAACGGATCGGAGACGGCGGTTCTCGCCGAGCCGAACATGGTGAGCTTGGGGATGCCTCGATAGTGCGAGAAGAGCTCGAAGGCCCTTCCCATCTCTGCAAGCGCCGAGGCGGCGATCTTGAGGTCGAGACGGCTGGCGCCCGTGCTGGCGAGAGACAGACCCGTCACGAGGATGTCGCGGAGCAGGTCACGGTTGGCCCGCGCGCCCAACAGCTCCAAGAGCTCGAGGACGCGATGCTCGATCTCCTCGCCCGAGACCGCCGCCTTGACAGGGTCCACGGCTCAGCTCGCCGCGGGCAGGACCCGCCCGTAAAGCGTGGTGCGCTGCTCGAGATGGCGTCCCGCGGAGCAAGCCAGCTCGGCGAAGTCTGCCTCGCTCATCATCTGGCCGTGCTTGGCGCCTGCGGCCCGGGAGATGTTCTCGTCCATGAGGGTCCCGCCGAGATCGTTGCAACCGGACGCGAGCAGCTGTCTCGCTCCGTCCCGGCCTATCTTGACCCAGCTCGCCTGGATGTTGTCGATCCAGCCGTGATACGCGATGCGACCCACCGCGTGCATCAAGAGCGCTTCGCGGAACGTCGGGCCCCGCCGCGCCTTGCGCTGGAGATAGATCGGCGAGGCCATGTGCACGAACGGGAGCGGAACGAACTCGGTGAAACCGCCCGTCTCTTTTTGCAACGAGCGGGTGCAGATCAGGTGCCGGGCCCAGTGGCGGGGCTGCTCGACGGCGCCGAACATGATCGTCACGTTCGATCGCAGGCCGATGCTGTGCGCCACACGGTGCACCTCGAGCCACTGCTCGGTGTTGACCTTGTCAGGGCAAAGGACCGCCCGGATCTCGTCGTCGAGGATCTCCGCAGCGGTGCCCGGCAAAGTGCGCAATCCCGCGTCGCGTAGTCGCACGAGGTAGGAACCCAGGGACTCGCCGAGCCGGCGTGCGCCTTCGTGAACCTCCAGCGCAGTGAAAGCGTGGATGTGGATGCGCTCGGAACCAGCGCGGACCGCCCGCAGCACTTCGAGGTAGTACTCGCCGTCGAAGTCCGGGTGGATCCCGCCCTGGAGACAGACCTCGGTGGCACCGGCCTGCTCTGCCTCGACGACGCGCCGGGTGATCTCGTCCAGCTCCAACAGATAGGGGCTGCCACGCAGGTTCAGCGAAAGCGGGCCCTTGGAGAACGCGCAGAACCTGCACTTGAAGGTGCAGACGTTGGTGTAGTTGATGTTCCGGTTGACAACGAAGGTGACCGCGTCGCCCACGGCTTTTTGGCGGAGCTCGTCGGCGACCTCTGCTACTGCTACGACCTCCCGGCCGCGCGCAGAAAACAGCGTGACGATCTCCTCCTCGCCGACCTCATCGCCGGCCATCACTCCCTCCAGGACCGCGCCGACGGCTCCGCCGGGCTTGGAGAGGGCATGCCTGGAAGCCTTGGAGCCGATCACAGCCGATCCGCGGATGCGCAGTGGCTTGTCCACGACAATCAGGCGGGGAGGGGTCTCCTCGGCTCCGGAGCACCAGTTCGCGTCCCGTGCGAGTCCCTCCGCGTCGCTATGGTCCCTGACCGCGTGAGCGAGCTCGTCGGCCACGAACCTGGCGTCGGCCCACTCGGGGTGCACCGCGAGGCGAGGGGCCAGCACGCGGTTGTGCTGCTCGGTCAAAAGGCGCAGTCGGTCCAGGCCCGGCCACGCGCGCTCGGGGTTGACATGGTCGAGCGTCAAAGGCGACACGCCACCCCAGTCGTCGATTCCCGCGTCCAGCAAGCTCGAGAAGTCCTCGGTCAGGTTCGGGGGCGCCTGGAGGTGGATCTCGTGGGGCAGCACGATACGGGCGACCGCGATGGACCAGAGGTGCTCCTCGGCCGGGCACCCCGGCGCGGCGTGCATGGCGGTGCCCGCCTTGGGGAGGAAGTTCTGGACGATCACCTCCTGGACATGACCGTGGCGGCCATGGCTGGAGGCGATCGCCCGCAGCGCGACGAGGCGGTCTGCCCGGCTCTCGCCTATGCCGACGAGGATTCCGGTGGTGAACGCGATCTGAAGGCGTCCGGCCGCCTCCAAGGTGGCCAGTCGCCGCTCGGGGGTCTTGTCAGGTGACGCGCGGTGGCACGCGAGCAAGGGGGAGAGCGACTCGAGCATCATGCCTTGGCTGACGGCCACGTTTCGAAGCTTGGCGAGCTCTGAGTCGAACAGGGCCCCCGCGTTGGCATGCGCCAGCAGGCCGCCCTCTTCGGTCACAAGGCGACAGCAATGCGCGAGGTACTCGACGGTCGAGGAAAAGCCGTGCTCGGCGAGCCAAGCGGCCGCCGCCGGATAGCGCAGCTCGGGGCGCTCCCCGAGGGTGAAAAGAGCCTCGTGACAGCCCGCCTGCTCGCCCGCGCGAGCGATCGCGAGGACCTGCTCGGGACTCAGGTAAGCCTCTGAGATGCGAGCCGGCGGCTTGGCGAAGGTGCAGTAGCCGCAGCGGTCCTGACACAGCATGGTGAGCGGGATGAAGACCTTCGGGGAGAAGGTGACCCGGCTCTTGTAACGCAGGTCGCGGATCGAGCGCGCGCAGGAGAGCAGCTCTTGCAGCGGCGCAGCCAACAGCTCGTCGTCACTGGCCGCCAAGCGACCTCCCGGTCCAAGGCCGTCAGGGGCGCTCGGGGCGCCGTCGTGAGCGGCTCTGGTGTGTAGGGCCATGGGCCTTACCCTACGGCAAGGCTTTGGGGGCCGATCGCCTCCCGGTCGCAAAGCCACACGACCCGGTCGGCGTGCACTCGCGTCGCGGGGAGGTCCTCATGGCCGAGGACCCTCGACATCGCCTCGTGCTTGTCCTCACCCGCAACTGTGAACACGACAAGGCGTGCTCGGCCGATACCTGCCAAGGTCAATGTGAGTCGCGGGTGGCAGTTTCGCCCGGAAGGATCGACGTTGCGGACGACCAGGCGATCAGGCGGTCCCAACAGCGCCCCGGAGCCCGGGAACAACGAGGCGGTGTGGCCGTCCGGGCCGAGGCCGAGGTGCACGAGATCGAGATGCGCGCGGGCGGCGATCACCTTCTCGTAGGCGTCTTCGGCCCCGCAGTCCATGGGTATAAGACGCGGGCGCGGCTCGACACGGTCAACCAGCGCATCTCGGATCATCTTCTGGTTCGCGTCGGGGTCATCGGGCGGCACGCAGCGCTCGTCACCGACCAAGCACTCGATGCGACCCCAGTCCAAGGCGTGGCGCGAGGCGAGCAGCTCGTAGCAGGAACGAGCCGTCGAGCCTCCCGACAGCACGAGGCTGAAGGGCTGCGCGGGCGCCCGGGCGAGCCCCGAGGCGACTTGGCTCACGACGAGGTCCGCGAACGCCGAGCAGACGTCGTCGACCACGTGGAGCTCGCCGTTGGGGACGCTCAACCCGCCGTCACGGACCACTCAGGGGTTCACCCACTCGTAGCCGTCGGGCTCCAAAAGGCGCGCCGCCTCGAGCGGGCCCCAGGTGCCGGCGCTGTACTGCGACAGGTGGGGGTAGCCCTCTGCGAAGGCCTCCTGGATCGGCTCGAGCAGGCGCCAGGCCTGTTCGACCTCGTCGGTGCGGATGAACAGCGTGGGGTCCCCGATCATCGCGTCGAGCAGCAGCCGCTCGTAGGCCTCCGGCGGGTCGGCGCCGAACGCGTCCTTGTAGGAGAACTCCATCGCCACGGTGCGCACCCGGTAGTCCTGACCAGGCACCTTGGCCCCGAAACGAAGCGTGATGCCCTCGTCGGGCTGGATCCTCAAGATGAGCGCGTTCGGCTGGAGACCGCGGACGAGCTTGCCGGCGAAGGGGAGGTGGGGGGGACGTTGGAAGACCATCACGACCTCGGTCGACCGCTTTGCCAGGCGCTTGCCGGTACGGATGAACACCGGGACGCCCGCCCAGCGCCAATTGTCGACCGAGAGGCGCATTGCGACGAAGGTCTCGGTCACCGAGTGGGGGTCGACGCCGTCCTCGTCCCTGTAGCCAGGGACGTGCTGGCCGTCGATCATCCCGGCGCTGTACTGGGCCCGGACGACAGCGGACCCGATGTCCTCGGGGCGGGGGACCATGATCGAACGGAGCAGCTTGACCTTCTCGTCGCGGATCGCGGTGGGGTCCATCGTTGCCGACGGCTCCATCAAAGTCAGTGCCAGGACCTGCATGACGTGGTTCTGCACGATGTCTCGAAGCGCCCCGGCACTCTCGTAGAACGAGCCCCGGTGCTCCACGCCGAGCGACTCGCCGACGGTGACGTGCACGTGTCCGACATACCGCCTGTTCCAGACCGGCTCGAAGATCGAATTGGCGAAACGGAGCGCGAGAACGTTCTGCACGGTCTCTTTGCCCATGTAGTGGTCGATCCGGTAGATCTGGTTCTCCTCGAAGCACCCGTGCAGGGTCTCGTCGAGGGCCATAGCCGTCTCGAGGTTGCGGCCGAATGGCTTCTCGATCACGAGCCGCGCGAAGTTGCCCGCGGGCCCGGGCTTGTTCAGCCCGTGGCGCGCCAGACCCTGGGCGACCTCCCCGAACAGGGCCGGGATGGTGGCGAGATAGAAGAGCCGGTTGCCCGCGGTGCCGCCGCCTCCTCCGTCGGGGCGGTCGTGCTCGGCGAGGATCGCGGACACTGCCTGAAAGGTCGCGTCGTCGTCGTAGTCCCCGCTCACGTAGCGGAACTGCCGTACGAGCTCTGTCCAGGCCGGTTTTGCGTCGGGAACGGCCTCCAGGCAGTGGGCTCGGAACTCGTCGTCGGACCACTGCGTGCGAGCGACGCCGATCAACTTGAAGCCGTCGGCCAGCGATCCTTGGCCCGCGAGAGAGGCCAATGCAGGCAGGAGCTTGCGCGCGGTCAGGTCGCCCGACGCGCCGAACATCACGAGCGCGACCGGAGGGGTTCTCGCCTGGGTCCCCTCGGGGCTCATGAGGGCGCCTTTTCGCCCGCCCGCACGACCGCGTGACCCCCGAACTGGTTCCTCAGCGCGGCGAGCAGCCGTAGGCCATAAGAGTTGGTCTCGCGGCTCTCGAAGCGCCGGAACAACGAGGCCGCGATCACCGGCACCGGGACGTCGCGCTCCAGCGCGGCTTCGAGGGTCCAGCGGCCTTCGCCGGAGTCCACGACGAACGGCTCGATGTCGCCGAAGCCCGCTTCGGGGCCTAGAGCGAGCTCTGTGAGCTCGAGCAACCAGGACCTCACGACCGAGCCGTACCTCCAGATCGAAGCGATCTGGTGCAGGTCGAGATCGAACTCGTCGGCTTTGGACATGATCTCGAAGCCCTCTGCGTAGGCCTCCATGAGCCCGTACTCGATGCCGTTGTGCACCATCTTGACGAAGTGGCCCGCTCCCACTGGCCCGACGTGGGCATAGCCGCCCTCAGGTGCCAGCGCCAGGAAGATGGGCTCTGCGACCGCTACGGCCTCGGGGCTGCCGCCCACCATGATGCAATAGCCGTTCTCCAGGCCCCATACGCCGCCCGAGGTGCCGGCGTCGACGAACTGCACGCCATGGTCATAAAGGCGCGCCGCATAGACAGCGGCCTGTTTGTAATTCGAGTTCCCTCCGTCGATCACGAGGTCGCCCGCCTCGAAACACCCGCCCAATGAGACGACGGTGTCCTCGGTCGGCTTGCCCGCGGGCACCATCACCCACGCGACGCGGGGCGGGGCGAGCTTGGCGGCGAGCTCCTCGAGGCTGGAGGCGGTCTCGGCCCCGAAGGCCGCAACGGCCGCGCGCGCGTCGGCACCGAGGTCGAAGCCCACCACCTCATGGCCCTTTTCGATCAGTCGCCGGGTCATGTTGGCGCCCATCTTGCCGAGGCCGACCATGCCGATCCTCATCGTTGCACTCCCTTCTCGCGCCATGGCGCGTCACGGCTCGCGGCCTATGAGATCTCGGCCAGCTCGTTGAGCTCAACGCGGATCACGCGACGGTCGTGGGCCACGAGGCTTTCGTGGTCGCCTATCGACTGGGCGTTGATCAGGGTCGAAAAGTCATAGCTCTCACCAGGTATCGACAGCTCTGCCGACGCGGTGGCGCGCACCAGCTGGACGGCGATGATGCTGTTGGGGCCTCCTTTGTGGAGCTGGCCGGTCGAGTGGAGAAACCGCGGCCCGTAGCCTGCGGTTACCGCCACGTGGTCGTTCGCGTCCCGTACGCGCCGACGTAGGGCCTCGAGCCCGGCGTCGTTGCCGTACGGCAGGTACGCCTGCAGCGACACGTAGTCGTGCGGGCGGAGCTGTTCGGCGACGAGAGCCATCAGGTCCTCCGGCGCTGAGGCCGAGAGCGACGGCAGCGGCAGGGCTCCGAGCACCTTGAGGGTGTTCGCCTTCGACTCGGCGACATTTGGCTCGTCGAAGGGATCGATCGAAAGGGCGTGCCCGGCGATCGCCACAGCCAGCTCGAAGCGGAAGAACTCTGCCCCGAGGCCTCCGGGCCCGTCTATCGAGACCCCGATGCGGTGCCGGTCGTCTCCGGGCTCCTCCTCGGTCGTCGGCACCGGCACGCACCCGAGGCCCTGTTTACCTGTCGACTCGGCGATGAGCTGCTCCACCCAAAGACCGAACGAGCTGATCTCCTCGGCTACAACGATCGTTGTCTTGTCGCGTCCGGCCAGGGCGGCCTCGCCCATCTCCTCGCCGAGCGCCACTGCTTCTTCCCTGTCGACATCGAGAGCACGCTCGCACAGCTCGGCCACGTCGTAGCCCATCAGGGCCGCAGGCACCAGACCGAAGTACGAGAGCACCGAATAGCGGCCGCCGATATCGCTCCGGTTCTCGAACACGTGCCGGATGCCAAGCTCGCCGGCCTCGCGTCCAAGTGGAGTGCCCGGATCGGTGACGACCGCGTAACGGGCGGGATCGGCGACACGACTTCGGGCATAGGAGAACAGGACGTTCGGCTCGAGGGTCGTGCCGGACTTCGACGAGACGATGATGAAGGCGTCTTCGAGCGGCAAGCCTGCAACTGTCGAAGGGTCGGTCGTGTCGCAGACGACCACGCGCCTCGACGAGCGGTCACCGAGCCGGTCGTTCACCGCGGCCAGCACCGCCGGGCCGAGCGAGGAACCGCCCATGCCCAACAGCACGATCGTGTCCTGGTCGATGCTGGCGGCAAAGCTCCTCAGGCTGCGAGCCTCGTCGAGCATGAGGCGCGGCATGTCGAGCCAGCCGAGCCGGCTCGGCGCGACATTGCCGTCAGGCCACAACGTGTGGTCGCGGGCCTCCAGCCGGCGCAGCAGCTCGGAGGTCAACGGACGCTCCCGAGGGCGCCCGCCTTCTCCTGCAAGCTGCCCAGCAGGTCGTCGAAGGAGGCGGCGAAGGCGGCGATGCCTTCCTTCTCGAGCACGACGGCCACATCCGCGATGTCGATCCCGCATTGCGACAGGCGCTCGAAGACCAGCTCTGAGTCGGAGAGATCGGACTCGGTGATCGTCTCGGCGCTGCCATGGTCGAGATACAGCTCGACGGTCTCCTCCGGCATGGTGTTGACCGTGTTGGCAGCGACGAGGCTGTCGACATAGACGAGGTCGCCATACGCGGGGTTCTTCGTGGAGGTCGAGGCCCACAGGGGCCGCTGCGGGGTGGCCCCTGCCTTTTCGAGCGCCTCCCATCGCGGCCCAGCGAACAGCTCGAGGTAGGCCCGGTACGCGAGCCTGGCCTGAGCTACGGCGGCCTTGCCCCGCATCGCGAGCGCCAGGGTCGCGCGGGGCGAGCCCGGGTCGTCCTTGGCGATCTGCTCGAGGCGGCGGTCGGTCTCGGTGTCAACGCGGCTGACGAAGAACGACGCCACCGAGGCGACCTTGGAGAGCTCACCGCCGCGAACGGCGAGCTTCTCGAGGCCCGAGACATAAGCCTCGATGACCTCGCGGTAACGCTCGAGGGAGAAGATCAAGGTCACGTTGATGCTGTGGCCCTCGGCGATCATCGTCTCGATCGCCGAAAGGCCCTCGAGTGTGGCGGGGATCTTCACGAGCAAGTTCGCCTTGTCGATTCGCGAGTGCAGCTCGCGTGCGGACTCGATTGTCGCCTCGCTGTCATGGGCGAGACGAGGCGAGACCTCGATGGACACGAAACCGTCGCCGCCACCGCTGTCGTCATAGACACCGCTCAGCACGCCAAGGGCCCCTTCGACGTCCGCGATCACGAGATCCCAGTAGGCCTCCTCGACACTTAGGCCACGTGCGAGCGCAGCCGAGAACGCCTCGTCATAGTCGTCGCTCGACGCAATCGCCTTTGCCATGATCGTCGGGTTCGAGGTCAGGCCGCGCACGCCCGCTGAGACGAGCTCGGCCAGATGACCCGAGGTCAGATACGAGCGCTTCAGATTGTCGAGCCACGGGCTCTGGTCACCGCGCTCGTAGAGGTCGTGCAGTCTGGTCATCTCTCTCCTACTAGTCGTGATCGGCTCGCCGGGTCTGATCGGCTCGCGAGCAACTCGCGGGCTTTTCGAGCGACGTGGTCGGCAGTGAAGCCGAACTTCTCCATGTTCACCGACCCGGGCGCTGAAGCACCGAAGCGGTCGATTGTCACCGTGGCGTCCGCGTAGCGCTCCCAACCGAAGGAGGATGCCGCCTCGACCGCGAGCCGCAGGACTCCCGGCGGCAGGACCTCGTTGCGGTACGTCGCTTCCTGTGCGGCAAATAGGTCCCAGCTGGGAAACGAGACGACTCTGGCTGATACGGCCTCGGCCTCGAGCGCTCTTGCGGCGCCGAGGCACAGCTGGACCTCGCTCCCGGTACCGATGAGGACGATGTCGGGCGCGGCGCCTGGCTGGCATCCCTCAACGAGGACATAGGCACCGTGGCTTACGCGTTCGGCTGCGAGAAGGCTCGTCTCTGCCAGCACCGGAAGATCCTGACGGCTCAGCACCAAGGCAGTCGGCCCGTCGCTGTCCACCGCGATCCTCCATGCAGCAGCGGTCTCGTTCGCGTCCGCGGGGCGGATCACCCGCAAGCCGGGCATCGCTCGCAGCGAGGCGAGCTGCTCGATGGGCTGATGCGTCGGCCCGTCCTCACCGAGACCGACCGAGTCGTGGGTGAAGAAGTACACGACGTGGGCCTGCGAGAGTGCCGCCAGCCGGACCGCCGGACGGGCGTAGTCGCTGAAGACGAAGAAGGTCCCGCCGACGGGCAGCACGCCGCCGTGCAGCGCCATCCCGTTCATCGTCGCGGCCATCGCATGCTCACGGATGCCGAAGTGGAGCTGCGAACCTCCGGGGTGCTCATGGGACTGCATCGCGGCTTCGGGCCCGAGGTCGACCCCGGTGTTTCCCGTGAGGTCGCCCGCGCCGGCGATGAGACCCGGGATCTGCTCTCGCGTCGAGGTCAGGCACTTGTTGATGGCCTTGCGCGTCGCCATCTTCGTCCCGACCTCGAACGAGGCAAGTGTGTCGGCCCACCCCCTAAGACCCCTTCCGTGCAGGCAGGCTTCGAAGCGGGCCCGGTCGGCTATCGACACGATCTGGCGCTTCTCCCACGCCTCGCGCTCGTCGCGGCCGCGCCGGGCGCGTTCGGCGTAGAAGGCTCTGACCTCGTCGGGAACATAGAAGTCCTGGTCGGCCGGAAGGCCGAGGAACTCCTTGGTGACACGCACCTCCTCGGGACCGAGGGGATCGCCGTGCGCCTCTTTGGTGTCGGTCCGGTGCGGCGAAGGCCAGCCGATGTGGCTTCGCAGGACCAAGAGCGAGGGACGGTCCGCCTCGGCCATCCCGCGGCGCAGGCCCGACTCGAGGGCGTCGAGGTCGTTGGCCACTTCGCCAAGGCGCTCGACGTGCCATCCGTAGCCCTCGAAGCGCTTGAGGACGTCGTCCGAGCACGCCAGGTCGGTCGAGCCGTCGATGGTGATGTGATTGTCGTCGAAGACATAGACGAGACGGCCCAGCCGCAGATGTCCCGCAAGCGACGCCGCCTCATGGCTCAGGCCCTCCATCAGGTCCCCGTCGCCGCAGATCACAAAGATGTGGTGATCTATCGCCTCGGGGCCGAAATGCGCGCGAAGGAACCGCTCGGCGATGGCCATGCCGACGCCGTTCGCGAACCCCTGCCCGAGGGGCCCGGTCGTGACCTCGACTCCCGGAAGCGCGTGCACCTCCGGGTGGCCCGGGGTACGCGAGCCCCACTGACGGAACTGCTCTATGTCTGCGAGGTCGAGCTCGTAGCCGTTGAGCAACAGCATGGAGTACAGCAGGATCGACGCGTGCCCGTTCGAAAGGACGAACCTGTCACGATCGGGCCAGTCGGGCCGGAGCGGGTCGTGGCGCAACACGCGCGAGAACAGAACGTGGGCAAGGGGGGCAAGCGCCATCGCTGTCCCCGGGTGGCCGCTTCGTGCTTTCTGAGGAGCGTCCATCGCAAGGCCACGGACCACGTTCACGCAGAGCTTTTCCAAATCCGAGTCAGGCATCGGCCCCAACACTATTCATGCTGGGAAGATCGCCGGGTCAGCGCAAACTCGGTGACGAAGCCCTCTCGACAAAGCGGGTCTCGCTGAGCCGCAGCGTTGCCAGCTTTGCTCTCACCATGGGCCGGATCACCCACCATGCCGGGTCCAGCTCGCGCCGGGACAAGGCGAGCTTGGCCGAGGTCGGCGCCGCATGGTGGTTGTTGTGCAGACCCTCGCCTGCTGTGACCATTGCGAGCCACTGGTTGTTGAACGCCGTGTTCGGATAGCTCTTGGTCCCCATGCTGTGCCCGATCGCGTTGATGGCGGCGTTGAGCGCGAGGTAGCTCACTGCGTGGACGCCGGCGGCAATCAGGCCGAGGCGCCAGCCGAGCACGAGGCAGAGAAAGCCGATCCCGATGCCGAGCCCCAAGAACGCGTGGTCGAAGACAAGCTTGTCCCAGCGATCCGCGGGCAGGTCCCTCGCATAGCGCTGAGTCGTGCGCCCGTCACGGGCCACCTTTCGATACAGCGCGGCATTGGTCAGTTGCACTCGCCAGAACCCCAGCAGGACCGGCGAGTGCGGGTCGCCCTCCACGTCGGTGAAGGCGTGGTGCTTGCGGTGCACGGCGACCCATTGGCGGGGTCGGATGCCGGTCATGACCCAGATCAGCACTCGGAACGCCGCCCGGACGGCGGGCCGAAGCGTGATAGCGCGATGCGCCAAGGCCCTGTGGAGGAAGATGGTCGTGCACAACAGCGCCACCTGGCTGAGGGCTAGTCCGACGACTACGGCGAGGACTGTTCCTGGCACCCGTGCAGGGTATCAGCAGCCCCTACCGTCTGGTAGGTAGGCGCGGCAGGTAGGCTAGAGCGATGCCGGGACCACGCGAGTCGGTCCCGATCGGGGCACGCGTCAATGCTTCGCACGCTTCACGCCCTGGGCATCTTGGCCGCCAGCCAGGGGTCTCGACGCGCCAGGCGATCCTCGACGCCGCGCTGTGGTGCTTTAGCGAGCATGGCTTCGAGGGGACCTCGCTAAATGACATAGCGGGAGTCGTAGGCATCCGCCGTCCGAGCGTGCTTCATCACTTTCCTTCGAAAGAGGCCCTCTACCGCGAGGTGATCGAGGCATCGTTCTCCGACTGGCTCCTCCGTGTGGCCGAGGCAACCGACCGGCCCCGCGACGGTTGGGAGCAGGTGGACCGGGTCCTCACCACCGGCTTCAGGTTCTTCGCCGAGAGCCCGGACTTCGTCCGCCTCGTGCGCCGCGAGGCACTCGAAGGCGGTGGGGCGATGGCCGGCGAGCTGGGGGTCGCGCTGCGTCCGATGCTCGAGCGCGCCGTCGCCTTCTTCGAGCGTGAGATGTCCGCGGGCCGGTTCCGGTCCCACGACGCTCAGCAGCTCGTTCTCACCGGCTACGGCGCGCTGCTGACCTATTTCAGCGATGTCCCGTTCCTGCAAGCCTTGCTCGAGACCGACCCGCTGGGCCTCGCCGAGCTGGACCGACGCCTCGAGCACTTGCGCGAGTTCTTCCGTGCGGCGCTGGTCCCGTGACAACCCAGGATGCTCGGGTCGCACTCGAGGGCGGGTCGCGCCGTGGCGGCAGGACCGACCGCCTTGGCGGCCCCGCGAAATTGGCAGCTGCGGTGCTCGAACCTCCGGTGTGCTAGCGGAGGGTCTGCCGGCCCGATAGCCTGCGGTTTCATGTCGGGAAAAGGTGACGGCAAACACGCCGGTCCACGCGAGGGGGGAGTCGAGCTGTTCGACGTCCTCCGTCGATACGTCATCCAGGAGACGGTCACCCCGATACGGGCTATCGGCCGGACCTTGCTGTTCGGGTGCCTGGCGGCGACACTGCTCGGCATTGGCACGGTCTTTTTGTTGCTCGGGGTTCTTCGCGTGCTGCAGACCGAGACGGGGGCCGCCTTCGCGGGTACGTGGTCGTGGGTGCCTTATCCGATCACGGCGATCCTCGGACTGCTCGTTGTGGGCGCCGCTTCGTTCGTGCTCTTGCGCTCTCGACACAAGCCCTCGGGCAGATGACTAGGAAGATGAAGCGATCGGAGGCAAGGTGATCAGGATCGGCCTGGTCCGGCAACTGTTGGCATCGCCCGACGACTCGGAGCGCGTGTCGCTGTCGGATGTGGAGGACAAGCTACGAGACCTCGGCGCGAGCACCAAGTCGCTCGCGAGCGACGCGGCCCCCCCGGCTATCGGCGCGGTCGTGGTCGCAGGCGCGCTCGTCCTGGCAGGGGTCTACCTGCTGGGTCGCCGACGCGGTCGCAGGCGGGCTTCGGTGCTCGAGATCCGTCGCGTGTGAGCGTGCACGACCCCAAGGGTGCCAGCAGTGGGTAATCACCTCGACAACTGGGCGCGCCAGTTGGTGCGGCGCGGCCTCAGGTCCGGCCTGATCGAGGGCAGCAACTTGTGGTTGTCGATCGGCGCGATCGCTTGGCTGTTCCGTTTCCTCTCCCGGCGACCCTCGCCTCAGGTGAACTTCGAAGAGCTCCGCCTCGGCGAATCACTGATCGTCAGCCATGTCCCGGCTCCTCCCCACAACAGGCGCGCGAGGCGCAAGGCCGCTCGAAAGGCCGACAGCCGAGCGCGACGCGAGTCCAAGCAGCAAGCCAAACGCGAGGCCAGCCGCCGCTATGTACGTGCGGCCGCCAAGGCCGCCAAGCGACACCCGCCTACGGAGAGCGACAAGGCGCGGCGGTCGCGTCGCGGCGAACAGTCACAGGTGCCTAGCTGTTCGGAAGGAGACGGCGAGGAGCCGACGTGAGCCAAGGGACACCTCCGGGGCGAGGCCGGACCCTTGCCGCCGGAGAGCGGGTCCTATTTGTCGACCGGAAGGACCGCCGCTACCTCGTAACGCTTCATCCGGGGCGTTCGTTCCAGTCCCACGCGGGAGTTGTCGAGCACGACGACGTGATCGGCCGCTGCGAAGGCGAGCAGGTCGAGGCCCACCAGCGAGATGGCCGCGTCACCAGCTCGGCGCACTATCTAGTGCTGCGCCCGACGCTCGCGGATGTCGTGATCGGGATGCCGAGGGGCGCGCAGGTCATATATCCGAAGGACCTCGGGGCGATCTTGATAGCAGCTGACATATTCCCGGGCGCCCGCGTGCTCGAGGCAGGTGTCGGATCGGGCGCATTGTCGATGGCGATGCTGCGTGCTGGAGCGGTGATCACCGGTTACGAGCTGAGGGCGGACTTCGCCGCGCGCGCACGCGCGAACGTGGAGGCCTTTCTAGGAGCGGACCAGCCCTATGCGGTACAAGAACGCGACGTCTACGAGGGGATCGACGCCGAAGGGCTCGACCGGGTCGTGCTCGACCTGGCGGAACCCTGGCAGGTCGTGACCCATGCCGTGAAGGCGCTCGCGCTCGGGGGGATCTTCCTGGCCTACCTGCCCACCATCAACCAGACGGCGGAGCTGCGCGGGGCCCTCGAGCAAAGCGGCTTCGCGATGGCGGAGACCTTCGAGATCCTGCGGCGCACCTGGCACATCGAAGGGCGCTCGGTCCGGCCCGACCACAGGATGGTGGCGCACACCGGCTTCATCACCACGGCGCGTCTGCTGGCGCCGTGAGGGTCCTCGCCGCCCGGTCCCCCGAGGCGTCGGGGCCGGCGGGTCATTCAGTCACGATGAAGATGCACTCTCCTGGGCACTCTTCGGCCGCTTCTGTGACCGCGTCTTCGAGGTCAGAGGCGACCGACGCCATCTGAGAAGAGCCGCCTGGCTCGTTCAGAACGGTGTCATCTTGCTTCACATAAGCCAAGCCGTCGTCGAGGAGGGTGAACACTGCAGGACAGATCTCCTCACATAGGCCGTCTCCTGTGCAGAGATCTTGGTCAATCCACACCTTCATCAGACGCTCATCTCCTTGGACCCCTCGGCCTTCTTGGCTTGAACGGGCCACAAGCGCCCTCTCGCCTCAAGTTCAGCTTAGGGTGCCCGCCAACCGACGTGGCGGAACGTGACGATGCGCCCGTGCGGTGTCAAACGCACCCAGGGCCGGTGTAGGGTCCCGCAGGGGGCGAAGATCGCGCCGTGTGAGGAGGGTGGCACACAGATGGAACGCGACGAGGGGAGCGGAATCTCGGCGAGCGACGACGAACGCGCGGAGCTGCATCTGCGCGAGGAACAGGCCGAGGAAGAGATCGTAGAGCTCCGGCGTCGGCTCCAGGAGGCGCCCGGGCGGGTGCGCACGCTCGAGGAGCGCTTGCTCGAGACCAAGGGGCAGCTTGCACATGCCGTGTCCCAGAACGAGAAGCTGACCTTCACGCTCCAGCAGGCCAAAGAGCACATCGCGACCTTGCGCGAGGAGGTCGACAAGCTCACCCAGCCGCCCTCCGCCTACGGCACCTACCTGAGCGGAAACGACGACGGAACAGTCGACGTGTTCGCGAGCGGGCGCAAGATGCGGGTATCGATTCACCCCGGCCTCGAGCTCGACGAGCTGCGCAAGGGTCAAGAGGTGGTCCTCAACGAGTCGCTGAACGTCGTTCTCGCCCGAGACCCGGAGCTGGGGGGCGAGGTCGTCTCGGTGCTCGAGGTCCTCGAGGACGGCCGGCGGGTGCTTATCGTCGGGCGCGCCGACGAGGAGCAGGTGGCCGAGATCTCCGAGTACCTCTCCGGGGTCAAGCTGCGTGCCGGCGACTCGCTGCTTTTGGACCCGCGCACAATGCTGCTCTACGAAAAGCTGCCCCGGCCCGAGCTGGAGGAGGTCGTCCTCGAAGAGGTGCCGGACGTCACATACGCAGACATCGGCGGCCTGGACAGCCAGATCGAGGCGATCACCGACGCGGTCGAGCTTCCGTACCTGCACCGCGAGCTGTTCTCCCAGTACCGCCTACAGGCGCCAAAGGGGATCCTGTTGTACGGGCCCCCGGGCTGCGGAAAGACCCTGATCGCCAAGGCCGTCGCCAACTCGCTGGCCAAAAAGGTCGCCGAGCGAACCGGCAACGCACGGGTCACGAGCTACTTCCTCAACATCAAGGGCCCAGAGCTGCTGAACAAGTACGTGGGCGAGACCGAGCGCCAGATCCGGCTCGTGTTCCAACGCGCCAGGGAGAAGGCAGAAGAAGGAGTGCCGGTCATCGTCTTCTTCGACGAGATGGACTCGTTGTTCAGGACGCGGGGAAGCGGGATCTCCTCCGACATGGAGTCGACGGTTGTTCCTCAGCTCTTGGCCGAGATCGACGGCGTCGAGACCCTTCGCAACGTCATCGTCATCGGGGCCTCTAACCGTGAGGACCTGATAGACCCGGCGATACTTCGCCCGGGGCGCCTCGACGTGAAGATCAAGATCGAAAGGCCGGACGAGAGCGCAGCCCAACAAGTCTTCGCCCGCTACCTGACAAGCGTCCTTCCGCTCGACCTCGCCGATGTGAGCACCCTCGGTGGGGGCGACTCCGACAAGACCGTGACCGTCATGATCGAACAGACCGTGGTCGAGATGTACAGGGCCGATGACGAGAACCGCTTCCTCGAGGTCACCTACCAAAACGGCGACAAAGAGACCCTGTACTTCAAGGACTTCTCGTCCGGGGCGATGATCGAGAACATCGTGCGGCGGGCCAAGAAGCTCGCGATCAAGCGCGAGATCGCCGGACAGGGCCACGGAATCCGTCTCGCCGACCTGATCGAGTCGATCAGGCAGGAGTACAAGGAGAGCGAAGACCTGCCGAACACGACGAACCCGGACGACTGGGCGAAGATCTCCGGGAAAAAGGGCGAGCGGATCGTCTACATCCGCACGCTCATGGGACAAGGCGGGGAGGAGCGCGGCGGACGTGCCATCGAGCGGGTCGGGACCGGACAGTATCTCTGAGCTCGCCCGAGCCGGCTTGTGCTGGTCGCGGCCTTCGGTGCTCGCGCCCTTTAGCCGGGCCCGTACCCGACGTCGTGTCGATGGTCGTCGATGCTGCAGTCGGCGCCAGGCTGTGCGGTAGCGTCCGAGCGTGGCGATTACCAAGGTCTGCGGCATAGAGACCGAGTACGGGATCCACGTGGACCCGGCGGCGGAGATGAGCCCGACGACCGCGTCCTCACTGCTGATCAATGCCTACGTCGCGCAGCTCGACCGCAAGGTCGGATGGGACTTCGAGGACGAATCGCCCGGTCGCGACGCTCGAGGCTATGGCCGCGAGGGCTCTTTGGCCCCCGCGATCGAGACCCACCTCGTGAACGCCGTTCTCACCAATGGGGCGCGCTACTACGTCGACCATGCCCACCCGGAGTACTCGACTCCCGAGTGCTCGAACGCTCTCGAAGCCGTCGTCCACGACCGCGCCGGCGAGCTGATCCTGACGCGCTCGATGGAGGCAGCGAACCGTCTTCTGCCTCCTGGCGAGCGCATCGTCATCTACAAGAACAACTCCGACGGCAAGGGCAACTCCTACGGATGCCACGAGAACTACCTCCTCGACAGGGGCGTCGCCTTCTCGCGGATCGTCCAGCAGCTAACTCCGCACCTGGTGACCCGCCAGGTGTACGCGGGCGCAGGAAAGGTCGGCGAGGAGGTCGCACACCCGGGCGCGGCACCGGTGTTCCAGCTGAGTCAGCGGGCCGACTTCTTCGAGGAGGAGGTCGGCCTCGAGACAACGCTCAACCGGCCGATCATCAACACCCGCGACGAGCCGCACGCCGATCCGCAGAAGTACCGGCGTCTGCACGTGATCGTCGGCGACGCCAACCTCTCCGAGGTCGCCACCTTCTTGAAGCTCGGCGCCACCGCGCTCGTGCTGGCGATGATCGAGGACGACTTCCACGCCACTCGAGACCTGAGGCTGGCCGCGCCCGTCGCCGCCATTGGCTCGGTGTCGCGCGACACGACGCTGCGCACCACGGTGGAGCTCGTCTCGGGCGACAAGCTGACAGCAGTCGAGATGCAGTGGGAGCTATACGACCTCGCACGCAAGTACATCGCCGAACGTGGCTCCGAGGCGCTCGGCAACGAGGAGGTCGCTCACCGTGTGCTCGATCGCTGGGAAGCGGTCCTTCAGGCGCTCGAGAGCGACCCCCAGTCCCTGGCCAATCAGCTCGACTGGGTCGCCAAGCTCCGTTTGGTCGAGGCATATCGCGATCGTCACGGGCTCGACTGGGACGACTCGAGGCTCGCTGCGCTCGATCTGCAGTACCACGACCTGCGCCCTGCGAAGTCGCTCTTTGCGCGGCTTTCGATGGAGAGGCTCACCACTGACGACGATGTCTCACGAGCCACCACACAGCCGCCTACGACCACCCGGGCGTATTTCCGCGGGCGCTGCCTCGATCGGTTCTCATCCGCGATAGTCGCGGCCAACTGGGACTCGGTCGTGTTCGACATCGGCGAGGAATCGCTGCGCCGCGTGCCGATGATGGAGCCATTGAAAGGGACCGCGCGCCATGTCGATACGCTCTTCGAAGGATGCGACACCCCCGCAGAGCTGCTCAGGCGACTGGGGTCATAAGGAACGGTGATGGCAGAGCGCGAGCTGAAGAAGCGATCGACGACGAGCCGTGAGACAACCGAGGCTGAAACCGAGGCACCGGCGACGACCGAGCGGCGTGATCGGCTGAAGGCCGAGATCGACGACCTGCTCGACGAGATCGACGAGGTCCTCGAGACCAACGCGGAGGAGTTCGTCCGCAACTATGTCCAAAAGGGGGGCGAGTGAGAGAAAGCGAGTTCTGAGCGCGCCCATGACCCTGCCTCTATTTCCGTTCGGGAGCGATCCCGGACCAAGCTTTGTCGAGTTGCTCCGCAGGACCTCTGCCGCGGCACAGCCGGGCTCTGGCGGTGTCTCTGAGGCCATCGGCGGCGCCGGAGGGCACCTCGCGGGCCCCGGGGCACCGTTGATCCCCGGAGTAGCCCACGGCACCACGATCGTGGCGATGCGGTATGAAAACGGTGTCGTCGTAGCGGGCGACCGCCGCGCGACCGAAGGCAACATGATCGCCCACCGCAGCATCGAGAAGGTCTTCCCGGCCGACCGGCACTCCGCGGTCGCAATAGCCGGTGCCGCGGGCACAGCTGTCGAGATGGTCCGTCTCTTCCAGACCCAGCTCGAGCACTACGAGAAGGTCGAGGGCACCAGGCTCAGCCTGGAGGGCAAGGCGAACCAGCTCGGCCAGATGGTCAGTGCGAACCTGCAGATGGCAATGCAGGGCCTGGTCGTGATACCGCTGTTCGCCGGTTACGACCTGCGCCTGAAAAAGGGCCGCATCTTCACCTACGACGTAACCGGAGGCCGGTTCGAGGAGACCGAGTTCCACGCGACCGGCTCGGGCGGGCGCGACGCGAAGAACACCGTCAAGCTCGGCTACCGCGAGCATCTCGGGCGCGACGAGGCGGTCGAGCTGGCAGTGGCTGCATTGTACGAAGCCGCCGACGAGGACACCGCCACAGGTGGGCCGGACCCGCTCCGCGGGATCTACCCGGTGGTCGCTACCGTCGACTCCGAAGGTTACCGCCGCCTCGACGACAGCGAGGTAGCCGAGAGCTTCACGAGGGTCCTGGAGCGTCGGCGCGAGCGAAGCCAGGGGGGTGCGTCCTGATGACGATGCCGTACTACGTGGCACCCGAGCAGGTCATGAAGGACCGCGCCGAGTACGCGCAAAAAGGCATTGCCAGAGGTCGCGCCCTGGTGGGCAGCACCTACGACAACGGTGTGCTCATCGTGGCCGAGAACCCTTCGAACACCCTGCACAAGATCAGCGAGATCTACGACCGTGTCGCTTTCGCGGGCGTGGGTCGTTACAACGAGTTCGACCAGCTGCGCGTAGCAGGAGTACGCCATGCCGACTCCAAGGGCTACGCCTACTCGAGAGAGGACGTGGACGCCCGCTCGTTGGCGAACGTGTACGCCCAGTACCTGGGCCAGGTGTTCACCCACGAGATGAAGCCTCTCGAGGTCGAGATCTTGGTGGCCGAGCTCGATCCCGCCGGGGACGCGCACCAGCTGTTCCACATCGCCTACGACGGCACCGTGGCCGACGAGCAACGCTTCACCGTGCTCGGCGGCGAAGCCGACGCCGTCGCTCATCGCATGGCGGCGAGATTCCGCCCGGGCTGGACGCTCGGCGATGCGATCGTCGCGTGCGTGGCAGGACTTTCCGGCCCGGCGCGGACACTGCACGCCGGGGACCTGGAGGTCGCGGTCTTGGAACATGGGCCCTGGCGTCGGTCGTTCCGCCGCGTCGAGGACGACGAGGTGGCCGAGCTCCTCGCGCAAGGCGAGGTGGCCGAGCCCGCCGTTGAAGCGCCTGGCCCCACGAAAAGGCCCGACGCATCCGGCGCGACAGAAGAAGAGACCGGCGAGGCTGCCTCGCGCGACTGACCCGGTCGCGCCGGTCGCCAGAAACTGTCAGGCGGCCGACACGACTGGTCTTATTGCGCGCGTTCAGATGAACGACGCGATGACCCCGGCGGTAAGGACCAGGCCGACCATGACCAGGACGAGAACAGTGCGGGCACGGCGGCGATGGCCCAGCTCAGGCAGATCGACCGGTGGAAGGTCGAGCATGCCGGCATCGTCGGGCCCGAGGTCGAAGTAACGCTCGTCGAAGGCGGCGTCGACGGCGTCGCCGAGCAACAGCGCCCGGGCGAGCTCCAGTTGGTCGGCCGGGACGAGCACCTTGACGTTGGACGCAAAGGGATAGGGACCGTCGCTCATGCCCCGTAGCTCGACGGTGATTGCCTCGGAACCAAGACGCGCGGCGAGCACGTGGCCGTGAAATGAACCCACGACTGTAGTCAGGTGGACCATACGGTCGGATGGCGGCATCCGCTTGGAGGCTACCGTGGACTTCGGTGGACCGCAGGATTTTCGGGCTCGAGAACGAATACGGCGTGACTTGCACCTTGCGCGGCCAACGGCGCCTCAGCCCCGACGAAGTGGCCCGTTACCTGTTCAGGCGTGTCGTGAGCTGGGGTCGTTCGAGCAACGTCTTTCTCGAGAACGGAGCCAGGCTGTACCTCGACGTGGGAAGCCACCCCGAGTACGCCACTCCCGAATGTGACTCGATCGAAGACCTCGTCGCGCATGACAAGGCAGGAGAGCGCATTCTCGAGGGCCTGATCGCCTCCGCGGAGAGCCGCCTTAGCGACGAGGGCATACGGGGCGTGATCTATCTGTTCAAGAACAACACCGACTCGGCAGGGAATTCCTACGGATGTCACGAGAACTACCTCACGAGCCGCCGGGACGACTTCTCGCACTTCGTGCAGGTGCTCATCCCTTTTTTCGTGAGCCGTCAGATCTACTCGGGGGCGGGAAAGGTGCTGCAGACAGCCCGTGGGGCGGTGTTCTGCCTGTGCCAGCGGGCCGAGCACATCTGGGAAGGGGTTTCCTCCGCGACGACTCGCAGTCGGCCGATCATCAACACCCGCGACGAGCCGCACGCGGACGCGGAGCGCTTCAGGCGCCTGCACGTGATCGTCGGGGACTCGAACATGAGCGAGTACGCGACCTTCCTCAAGGTGGGCACCACGAGCATCCTGCTGCGGATGCTGGAGGACCCGAGCGTTGTCATCCGCGATCTCACCTTGGAAGATCCGATACGGGCCATCCGGGAGATCAGCCATGACATCACCTGCCGACGCCAGGTGCGCCTCGCGAACGGGCGCGAGCTCAGCGCGTTCGACATCCAGCGCGAGTACCTCGAGCGCGCGACTCGATACCACGAGAAACGTGGCCTCCCGCCTCTCGAAGAGCGCGCGCTTAGGATGTGGCAACACTGCATGGAAACAATCGAGAACGACCCGCTCGGCCTCGACCGCGAGTGCGACTGGGTGATCAAGTATCGCCTTATCGAGGCCTATCGGGCGCGTCATCAGCTGCCGCTCGGCCATCCCAGAGTCGCCCTGTTGGACCTCCAGTACCACGACGTCGATCGAAACCGCGGAGTCTTCTATCTGCTCCAGGCCAAAGGTCGAGTAGATCGGATCACGACAGACGAGGCAATCACCAAAGCCATGGACGTGCCCCCCTCGACCACCCGGGCACGTCTTCGGGGCGAGTTCATAAAGCGGGCGAAGGAGAAGCGGCGCGACTTCACCGTCGACTGGGTGCACCTGAAGCTGAACGACCAGACTCAGCGCACCGTGCTTTTGAAGGATCCGTTTCGCTCACACGACGAGCGCGTCGAGCGTCTCATCGAGTCGATTTAGGCTGCTGGTCTGTGACTGACGCGCGCGAGGTCCCGATCGGGCCGGCCGGCTTGGACGAGACCCCGCCTCTGGCGCCTGAACTCCGGGCGACCGTGGAGGCACAATTGCGTTCCCCCGAGGAGCCCCAAGACGCCGGTGCGCCGCCGGGTGACTCCAAGTCGAGGTCGGCCAAGGACCGGAACAAGCGGCGACGCCTCATCGAATGGGTCGTCGTCATCGTCCTGGCCGTGCTGGTCGCAGCGGGTCTGCGCACCTTTGTCGTCCAGGCGTTCTTCGTCCCTTCGGGCTCGATGCTGCCCACCTTGCAGATCGGCGATCGCATAGTGGTGATCAAGTTCGGCTACACGATCCACCGCGGAGACATCGTGGTCTTCAAACGGCCCCCCCGAGATGTCGGCACCGCGGACAAGGACCTCGTCAAGCGTGTGATCGGCCTACCGGGCGAGACGATCTCGTCTCGGGCCAGCACCGTGCTCATCAACGGCAAGCCCCTCGCCGAACCCTGGCTGCCCGCGCTCACCGGCTCGTGCAGCGAAAGCGCCGAGAACATCCCACGGACAAAGATCCCGCCCGACCAGTACTTCGTGATGGGCGACTGCCGCGGCAACTCGGCCGACAGCCGGACCTGGGGGACCCTGCCTGGCTCACTGATCGTAGGGAGGGTGTTCGTGAGCGTATGGCGTTTCGGCCATCCGTACTTCCACTGGTTCTAGCCACGCCTCGGCGGGCGGCTCCCGGTCACCTCAAGGCAAAGGAGTAACCTCCGGTGGCCATGACGATGCCCAGCCTCCCCAACGCCCGACGATGTCCCAGGGACTGCTCCGGCGATTTCATCGCCGCAGCTCGCGCCCGTCGGCTCGTCGCTGCGACCGCAGGGTAGGATCGGCTCTGTGGGCGGCCTCGACCCGACCAAGATCTTTCTTATCCTCGTGATCGCGCTGATCGTCGTTGGACCGCAAAGGCTGCCAAGCGTCGCACGTCAGCTCGGTGGTGCTTGGCGCGAGCTGAATCGGCTGCGTGACAAGTTCGAAGAAGAGGTCCGGGCCGCTGTTCCCGACCTCGACCTGCCGAACATCCCGACCAGCCCGTCCAAGGCGATCACCGGCTATTTGACGGGCCTGGTTTCCGGGCAGGGGGACACCTCATCGGTCAGTGCGGTCGCCGACGAGGGCGAATCGGCCGCCGAGTCCGCCTTCGGCGCGCAGACCATGGCCTCTGCACGAGGGCGCCGGGGTGCCTGGGCCTCCCAGAACGACCAAGCCGAGACGAGCTGGCAGCCCTTGCTGGGAAGTCAGGACCCGACCTCTGCGCGTAGAGCACCGCTCATTCCCTCGTCCTCGACTGCAGGCTCGCTTTCCGCCGACACGGTGTTCGTGTTCGACGAGCCGAGCATGAACTGAGCAATGGCAGCACCGGCGAGGCTGGCCAGGCTTCGCGCCCGCAAGGAGGGCCCGCGTCCGAGCCCGGACGCCATGACCCTTGGCGAGCACCTGGGAGAGCTGCGCCGACGCCTCATAATCTGTCTTTGCGCCATCGCCGTCGGGGCTGTCGTTACCTATGCGTTCTACACGGGCATCATCGATGTGCTGCAGCGCCCTTATTGCCAGGCACTGACCCACACGGCGCGGGCGGGCGAATGCAAGTTCTACCTCACCCAACCACTGCAGGGATTCTCGCTTCGCTTGAACGTCTCTGCCTACGGCGGGCTCCTCATAGCCCTGCCCGTAACTGTGTTCCAGCTCTGGCGGTTCGTCACCCCTGGTCTTAAGGCCAACGAGAAGCGCTACGCGCTCCCGTTCACGCTCGCCACGTTCATCTTGTTCGCCATCGGCGCGTATGTGGCTTATCTGACCTTCCCGCACGCGATGCGCTTCCTGATCGACGTGAGCGGGCCCAATAAGAGCTTTGTGGAGATCCTCTCGCCGAACTCCTACGTGCAGCTGATCCTGCTCTTGATGGTCGCGTTCGGAGTGACCTTCGAGTTCCCCGTCGTGCTCGTTTCGCTCGAGCTGGCCGGAGTGCTCACTCCGGCGAAGCTGTCGAAGTTCCGCCGGTGGGCGATCATCGGGATGGTGCTGTTCGCTGCAGTGGTGACACCCAGCTCCGACCCGTTCTCGATGCTGGCGCTCGCGCTGCCGCTTTTGTTGTTCTACGAAGCCTCGATCGTCATCGGCAAGCTGCTGGGCAAGTGACCCCTCGCGGGCCAAGGAGCCCATGAAGGCGCCTGGCGCCGGCGCTGCGTCCCGCGAGCAGTTCGTCGCGGAACACCCCTATCCGCTTGACCGGTTCCAACTCGACGCCCTCGACTTCCTCGACGAGGGCCAGTCGGTCCTCGTCAGCGCGCCCACGGGGTCGGGCAAGACCGTGGTAGCCGAATACGCCGTGCACCTCGCCCTGGGAGAGGGCGCGAAGGTCTTCTACACCACGCCGATCAAGGCACTTTCGAACCAGAAGTACGGGGACCTGCGACGTAAGTACGGCGCCGAGCGGGTCGGGCTTTTGACCGGGGACAACTCCATCAACGGCCAGGCCCCGATCGTCGTGATGACAACCGAGGTGTTGCGCAACATGATCCACGCTGAGCCAGGTCGCCTCGGGGACCTGCGCTTTGTGGTGCTGGACGAGGTTCACTTCCTCCAGGACCCCTACCGGGGCGGCGTCTGGGAGGAGGTCATCTTGGGCGCCCCCTTGAACGTGACGCTCGTCTGCCTGTCCGCGACGGTGGCGAACGCCGATCAGCTTGCGGCATGGATCTCCGAGGTCCGTGGCACGACAGGTGTCGTGATAGAGGCACACCGGCCCGTCGAGCTGAAGAACCTGTTCGTGGTGGGGGACCGTTTCGCGGAGCACCTCCACTTGTTGCCGACCTTCGTGGACGGACGGCCGAACCCCCAGGCCATCAGGCTCGACGAGCTGATCGCCCGCCCGGGATCTGCCCGGAGGGTGCCGAGCGGCTCTCGGACCGTTCCCGCAGCCTCGAAGGAGCACCGGTCACGATCCGGTCAGATTTACCGCCCGCGCCGCTTCGAGGTGGTCGATCGCCTGGCGGCCGAGCACCTCCTGCCGGCGATCTACTTCGTGTTCTCGCGCGCCGGATGCGACGAGTCCGTTCGGCACTGCCTGGACGACGGCGTGCGTCTGACCACCGCGGAAGAGCGCCAGCGCATCCGCGCGATCGTCGAGTCCTACGTCGATCCGTTGACCGACGAAGACCTAGCTGTGCTCGGCTATCGGCAGTTTGCGGCCGGCCTTGCCTCGGGTGTGGCGGCACATCACGCCGGGATGGTGCCGCCGTTTCGCGAAGCCGTCGAGGCCTGCTTCGCCGAGGCGCTCGTAAAGGTCGTGTTTGCTACAGAGACGCTCGCGCTCGGGATCAACATGCCGGCGAGGTCGGTCGTCATCGAGGAGGTGACAAAGTTCGGCGGAAGGGGACACCAAGAGCTGACTCCGAGCGAGTACACCCAGCTGACCGGTCGAGCGGGAAGGCGGGGCATCGACGAGGTCGGCTACGCGGCCGTCCTCTGCTCGCCGTTCCACAGCTTCGACGACGTCGCCCGGATAGCGGGCGGTCGACCACGGGCGTTGTCGTCCTCGTTCCGGCCCACCTACAACCTGGCCGTCAACCTCGTCCGCCGTCACAGTCGCGAAGCCGCCTACACCCTCGTCAGCTCCTCGTTCGCCCAGTTCCTGAGCGAAGAGGACCTCCTCGGCGAGCTCGACGCCGTCTTGGGGGTGCTTGAGCGCAGGGGCTATATCGACGGCTGGCACGTCACAGAGGCGGGATCGCGTCTGGCAGGGCTTTACCACGAAGCCGACCTTCTCCTCGCCGAGTCGCTCGAGGCCGGTTACCTGGACGACCTCGATCCATCGAGCCTCGCGGCCGTCGCCTCGAGCCTGTGCTACGAGGCGCGACGCGAGCGCGAAGCGCCCTTGCCCGCACCGAACGCAAAAGTCGCCCGCCGCCTGGAGGCCATCGAGGCCCTGTCCGAAGCGCTGTCGGAAGAGGAGACCCATGCACACCTGCCCGTCACGCGAGGCGTCGACTCGGGCTTCGCGTCGCTCATCTACCAATGGGCCAGGGGCCGCGAGCTTCGTCAGGTCCTGCAGCCGGTCCCGGAATCCGCCCGAGGTGGGCGCAGGGTGGCCCCACTCATGTCCGGCGGCGACTTCGTCCGCAACGTGAAGCAGGTGATAGATCTCCTCCGACAGGTGGCCAATGTCGCCTCGGAGCGCGAGACGGCAGAGAGCGCCCGCGTCGGCGCCGAGCGCCTGCTGCGCGACGTGGTCGCCGCCTCGTCTGTGGTCACGATCCCCGTGGAGCACGGCACCATCCGCGCCGGGCGACAGGCCGCACCGTAATGTCGTCCGGGCATGTCCATAACGGCCGTTGAGCAATTCACCGCTGGAGAGCGAGAGCTGCTCGGAAGGTACTTCACCAACCTCGACGGTCCGGTGTTCGCGCTCGTAAACCTGCCTGAGGTCGTCAAGGGCGCCCTCTTCGCACGTTACTCACGGTCCTCGAAGAGCTTGCGGCGGCTGTTTCTCGACGAGTTCGTCGACGAGCTCGACGTCGCCGGTGACACCAGCCTCGACGCATCCGTTGGTCTTCGGCGAGCGGAGGAGCTCTACGCCCGCGTGTTCAGCGAGTACGGGGACGACTCGGTCGCGCAGCTCGGCGGCGTCCATCTCGCGTGCGAGCAGTCCTCGAACGTCCTGACCAAGATCCTCGAGCGGGGACGGCTCATGTCCTATCTCGAGCAGTCGACCCGCTACATCCCCTACGACAGCCGTCTGGCCTCGGGCCACTACCGCTACCACCGCGACCAGGCCGTTCTCGAGTCGCCGCTCGGCGCTCGCTACGTCGGCGAGATGGACCGCATGTTCGACACCTACGCGGAGCTCCTGCCGGCGCTGCAGTCCTTCGTCGGCCGTGAGAACCCGAGACACGGAGGAGTCTCCGAGCTCGCCCACCGCCAGGCGGTGCGGGCACGCTGTCTCGACGCGCTCAGGGGCCTGCTCCCGGCTGGCTCGCTCTCCAATGTCGGGATCTTCGGCTCTGGCCAGAGCTACGAGCAACTGCTGCTGCGGATGCGGGCCAATCCTCTGCCCGAGGCCCGCCGCTATGCGGACCTGATCCTCGTCGAGCTGCGCAAGGTGATCCCATCGTTCCTCTCCAGGATCGACCGGCCCGAACGCGGGGGAGTGTGGACCGAGTACCTCCAGGTTTGCCGCGACGCGATGCAAGCAGCCGTGCACGAACTGTGGCCGGTCGAGGTCCCGGCGCCGGGCACTTCGGTGACCCTCACCGATTTCGACCCCGCCGGTGAGGACAAGGTTCTCGCCGCGATGTGCTACCCGTACCTCAACGTGCCCGAGGAGGAAGTCACCCGGCGCATAGCGCTCCTGTCGCCCGACCAACGCCGGACGATCATCCAGGCCTACGTCGGAGACCGCTCAAATCGCCGTCACCGTCCTGGAAGGGCTCTCGAGGCCACTTCCTACCGGTTCGACATCGTGGCGGACTACGGGGCCTTCAGGGATCTGCAGCGCCACCGCATGCTCACCGTCGAGTGGCAGCCGCTCGGTACCGATCTCGGCTTCCAGATGCCACAGCTCGTGGAGGAGGCCGGTTTCTCGGACCGGTTCTTGGAGTCGCTCGAACGTTCGAAGAGCCTGCACGACGCGCTCGCACCTTACTTTCCGGACCAGAGCGCCTACGCGGTGGCCCTGGCATTCAACATTCGCTTTGTTCTCCAGCTCAACGCCCGCGAGGCGATGCACGTCCTCGAGCTGCGCTCGGGACCGCAGGGTCACCCTGCTTACAGGAGGATCGCCCAGGAGATGCACCGGCTGATCGCCGAGAAAGCCGGTCACGGCGCGATCGCGGATGCCATGGCCTTCGTGGACCACTCCGAGACCGAGCTCGGTCGCCTCGAGGCCGAAAGGCGCGCCGAAGCCAAGCGCGAAGGCTCCGGGCCGGGCCTGTGACGGGGGACTTCGCATCTCCCCTTGACGGCTAGTCTCACAGCGGTAATAACTAGAGAGTCCCCTCAAGCCGAGGGCTGCTTCCGGGACTTCCGGTAGTTGCTCAAAGAGCATCCGGGGGTGTTGCGAGTGGTGGGGACCCAGGAGTCGAGTAGAGAACGCCCCCGTCGACATTTCTCGTCGGCGAATCGCCCGGGCAGGCGAGAAGGGTGGCCCCAAAGGCGTCCTGGGTCCTACCACCTGTCAGATCAAGCGCAGTGTTCTGGCCTGTTGGGGGGAAATGTCGTCAGAAAGCGCCGCAACCAAGCATCGGTGCCGTATAGTCCATCCGGCCGCGACCTCGGAATGGTTCCCGGGGGCAGCTGGGAGCCCCCGGCTCCGATGACTTGAAGGACGTAGATGCGTAAGGAAACGAAGGACACCGCTCATCTGGAAGAGCCAATCGAGGTCGATGATCTCGAGGTTCCCGACGCGGACGAGGCCGATCTCGAGGATCTGGCGGATGCGGACCTGCTCGACGACGACGATGACGAGGAGCTTGGCGACGTAGCTCTCGTCGACGACCTGGACGATGACGACGACGAGGTCGTAGGCACGACGGCGGTGATCGTCGAAGGCGACGCCGTTCCGATCGAGAGCGAGGACGAGGACGATGACGATCTCGATGACGACGACATCGAGGCCAGCCTCGATGTGATCTTGAAAGAGCGACTTGTCGTCGCCGACGACGAGGAGGATGAAGAGGAGGAGGCTCCCGACGCCGAAGAGCGCGGTGAGGGGTCGCTGCGCGTACTGCCGAAGCAGCCGGGCGAATTCGTATGCCGGTCCTGTTTCCTGGTGAAGAGCCAGACGCAGCTGGCAGACAAGAAGCGCTTCCTTTGCCGTGACTGCGTATGAGCGACGCTCGGCACGCCGCATCCCGCCGGCGATAGCGTCGCATCGTGGTTGAACAACGCGCCGTCTACGAGACGCTGCTCGACTGCTTGGTGTACGCGCCGTTGGGGGCCGCCGTGGTCCTGTTCGAGGAGGTGCCCCGGCTCGCGCAACGCGGGCGCGACGACCTCGAGAAGCGGGTTGCCGTAGCACGGCTCGTGGGGAGGTTCGCGCTCGACCAGGCGCGCCGGAATCTGGCGGCACCGAAGACCGCGGTCATTAGCGAAAAGAACCATAGGTCTGCGGAAGGATCACCGCCGGTATCGCTGGCAGCCGACTCGGGACCTGAAGCTTCGCCTGCGACGGCCTCAGGGCCGCTGGAGGCTGGCGACCGAGACGCCGTGGACTTGCGAGCTCGTCCGCGGCGCGCCGCCGCCCAGGGCGTTACAGAGGTGAATCCCACGACCGCTAGGCCGGGCCAACCGACGGCGCCTTCAACCAGGCGTGCGCAAAGCCCCCCCGACATTGCCGGGCGCAGTACGGCCACCGCTGGCACAGACCTGCCGATCCCGGCATATGACACCCTTGCCGCATCACAGGTCGTAGAGAGGCTGGCCTCCCTCACGCCCGCCGAGCTCGAGTCCGTGCGAACCCACGAAGCCGCGACTCGTAGGCGCCGTACCGTGCTGCACCGGATCGCGCAGCTGAGCAACGAACGTGACAGCGCAACCGCCTGAACCGGTACTGCACGCACCACGCCGCGAGGCCAGTCACCTCAACGCACGTGTCTGCACCGAAAGCGACGTGAACACGCTCGTGGAGCTGTACCGGGCCTTCCGGGACGCCCTCGTCTCCGAGCGCGGTGGCAGCGTTCACTTGCTGAAGGAAGGCTTTGCCGAGCCACTCGAAGAGCACTTCGCAGCCATCATCGACGACCTCGAGCAGTTGGTGTTGCTCGGGACCCTCGACGCTGTACCAGTCGGCCTGGCCATAGCCCGACTGGCCGAGATGCCGGACTCCTCGACGGTTGCGAGCGTGGAGGCCCTCTACGTCGATCCGGCCGCACGCGAAGTGGGCGTCGGCGAGAAGCTTCTAGAGGCGATCATCGACTGGGCCACTCGACGCGGCGCCACCGGTGTCGACGTCCATGTGCTCCCGGGTATGCGGGCGCCAAAGAGCTTCTTAGAGGGCTCGGGGTTTGTCGCGCGGCTTCTGGTCATGCACCGAAAGCTGATCTGAGGACCTGCGTCGCTCGGCGACGGGGCCCCGACAGGCCTGGCCTGGGGGTCCTATGTCTCTTCGGAGACCTGAAGAGGTTCTTCTGGCAATGCCTCGGGCAGAACCTCGATCACGCCCTCGCCGGCCACCGATTCGGTCGCGAGCCCAGTCTCTGCAACTGCTGGAGCCTCCGGCGGATTCTCGTCGCCGACAGCTGGTGCTACGGCGTCGTGCGCCGCATCCGCGGCCGCGCCAGGACCTGTGGAGGAGGCCGGTACGACCTCATCGCCGGGAGCCGGCGCCAAAGCGTCTTGTCCTCGATCCGCGGACGAAGGCTCCTCGGCCAGATCCGCGGTCGGGACCTGGGTGCTCAACACCGCTCGGACGTCGTCGGAGCCAGCCTCGGCTGAGGTGACATCGGCGGGCGCGCCTTCGTCTTTGTCGCCCGCAAGGGCGTCATCGACAACAACCTCTGGTGGGGTTGCGAGCTTGGGAGCCTCGGCGCTCGTGGTTGCTCGCGGCGAACCAGCGCGCTCCGAAGCCCGAGTCACCGGGCGGGGTGGGCGGGGCGGGCGGGGCGGGCGCGCCTGTCGCAGCGGTGTTGGCGGTGGAGGCATGGACAAACCCAACATCGGTGCGAGCGCCGGGAGGCTGCCTGCGGCCAGCCTGGCTTTTCGCAGGACCTCGCCGGACGGATCTGCGGGCAGGCCTTCAGGGTGGATCTGGCGCCGGATCGGAGATGCCACTGCGGCATCGAGAATGGCGAGCCACCGCTCAACCGGTGTGGTCGCGCTCATTGCCGCACCGGCGCTGGAGGCGAGGCGCTCGACGAGTGCCGCGGGAAAGCGCGCCGTCGGTTCTGGGGGTTGGGCTGAAAAGCGCAGCGCCTGGAGAACGCGGCCTTCCTCGAGCGCATGGGTGATCTGCTCCTCCCAGTTCGAGCGGAGCTTCTTCACCCGCCGGTCGAGCTCCTCACGAAGCTTGCGGTCGAGGTCGCGGGTCGGCTCGTCTCGCGGCGCGGCCGCCACGACAGTCGTGCGAAGGTCTCGGAGCGAGATCGTCTCCAGCTGCGCGACCGCAGCCTCGGCTCTGTCGAGCCACGTCGCCTGCTTGACTGCCGGGGCCAGTTGCTCGGCGAGGGCGAGAATCGCCTCGCCGGTGACCTCGGGCCTTCCTTCGGAGCGAGCCCGTTCCCGCTCTGCGTCGATCGCACGGCGGACAGCCGGTATGCCTCCGGCGGCGAGCCTTTCCGCGATCGGTCGCTGCTCGGGAGCAAGCCCCGCCATCAACAGGTCCCGATTAGCCGTTCCCGGTTCGAAGCGCGGCGGGGTCCGCCGCGTGGCCTGGGACTGAGTCGGGCGCGAGGTGCCGGAGGGCCTGGCGTCAGGGCCACTGCGCTCGCCAGCGGGAGCGCCCGGGTGACGTGCGCTGGTTGCGGTTCGGGGGCGGCGCTCGCCTCCAGAGGCCGTGGGGCGGCCGTCTGCGGTGCGAGAGGCTCCGCCCGGCGTTGCATCGGCTCGGGGACGGCGTTCGGGCCGCCGTTCGCCGCCAGAGGTCGCGCTCCGGCCTTCTGTGGGTCTGGAGGACCCGTCGGCTGGCGTTGCATCGACTCGCGGACGGCGTTCGGGCCGTCGCTCCCCGGGCGCTTCTGAAGCGCCTGTTCCCGGTTGGGGACGCCGTGCCCCGCGCTCTGCGCCGCGCGAGGCCGGCCGATCGCGTGAGCCGCTCCGGTCTCCGCGGCGCGGAGAGTCGAGCAGGTCGCGTCGGTCGCCACCGCGACCGCGGCCACCCTCGGAGAGAAGAACCGTCGTCACGGCTGGAACCGGCTTGGACGAGCCGATCAGCTCGATGCGTTCCGGGCTCGCCGCCTTCTCTTTGGACGGCAGAACAGACAGGATCGTTATTCCGTCGATCTCGACCTCGGCCTCGACACGTAGGACATTACCGACCTTGGCGCTGTCGGCGAGGATCTTGGCGTCGATGACGCCTTTGGGTTGCCGTGCTCCGGCAGCGCGCCAGGTGTAACTGCCATCACCCCGGACGCTGGTCAATTCGATGTCGAGACGGTTAGGCATGCTCCGGTCAAACTACAGGCTGGAGCGGAGTTTGCGAAGTGAGAGTCGCCGGGAGGCACGCGAGGGGCCTCGCGTCACGTCTTGTTCGCCGATGCGCTACAACCTCAGCTGTGGAATACGACGGTGGCAAAAGGCCACAGACCGAAGAGTCCTGGCCCGCCAAATCGCTGCCGCACGGACCCGACCAAGAGCCGGCATTGCCTTATGCTGATTGGCCTGTAGCCCACTCTCGCCCCGAAGGGCCTGCTCCGCACGGCACCGCGCGAGGCTGGATTGGCGTCGTGGTCATTGCGGTCGTCGTGGCTGGCGCGACCGGCATCGGAGTTGGCGCAGGGGTCGCTGCGGTGGTTCACGGCCACAACACCGCAGTGGTCAAGTTCTCGCCCAACGCGAGCGTGTTCCGGCGCATGGACAACATCAAAGCGGTCCTCGCGCGCGTCTTGCCTTCCGTGGTGGCCATCCAAGCGCTGGGGCCTGGATGTGCGACCGAGGGCGGGACACAACTCGAAGACGGGACAGGGATCATCCTCACCCGCGGAGGCGAGGTGCTGACCAACGATCACGTCATAGCCAACGCAAGCGAGATAACTGTCACCCTCTACGGCAGGGCGAAGCCCTACCCCGCAACTCTCGTCGGTACGGACCCGACCTACGACGTCGCGTTGCTTCAGTTGCGGGCTCCGCCCGTGCTTCGGGCGGTCACGCTCGGTGACTCGTCGAAGAGCCGGGTAGGAGAGGACGTTCTTGCCATCGGCAACGCGCTCGCACTCTCACAGAGCACGCCTTCGGTGACCGAGGGCATCATCTCGGCCAAAGGCAGGTCGATCAAGGTCGGAGGAGGCGAATGTGCGGGCACCGAGTCGCTGACGGGGCTCCTGCAGACCCAGGCGGCGATCAACCCCGGGAACTCGGGCGGCCCTCTCGTCGACAGCGCGGGTCAGGTCATAGGCATGAACACGGCGGCCGCGACAGACCAATCGGGAGATGCGCCCACACAGAACATCGGCTTCGCGATCCCGATCCGGAGCATCGAGTCGCTCCTCGCCGGTCTTGAGCAGGGAGGCTCTATCGGACGCCCGAAGGCCTTCTTGGGCGTCGAGGTGGTCTCGATCACCCCGGCCGAGCGCCTCGAGTGGGGGCTCAGCGTCGCTAGCGGCGCACTTGTTCTGAGCGTGTTCCCCGGCGCGCCCGCCGCCCGCGCGGGCATCCAACCCGGTGACGTCATCGTCAGCTTTGCCGGCCACGCCATCGCGACCGATGTGGCTCTGACTGCTGCAGAGGGGGGGCTACGTCCAGGCCAGACGGTCGACATTGATCTCTACCGAGGCCGGAGGCTCCTGACGATCTCGTTGGTGCTCGGAACCAGGCCCGCTCCGCAAGCGGGCGCGAGCTGAGCGCCGGTTGGCTTCTGCGAGCCCGGACCAGACCCTCTAGCTAGCGCGCAGCTCCACAGCCTCGAGACCCTTTGGCCCCGGCCTTGAAAGAAACTCGACGCGAGCACCTTCGACCGGGACAGCGTCGGACTCGTTCAGCGCAGAGCGGTGAACGAACACGTCGCGACCACCGGTGTCCGGCGCGATGAAACCAAAGCCTCTTATGGGGTCGAACCACTTCAGCGTCCCTGTTGCCGGGCGCAGCGATCGACTACCGCGCGAGTCCGGCTTCGTGGCCTGAAGGTGCCCGGAACGCACCGGACGAGTGGCGCGCGAGGGACGCTTCGCGCCCGGTGAGGTCTTGGAGAGCTCACGTGGGTGCGGTGGAGAATCCGCTCTGAGCGCGACCGAGCGGGGCAAGAGTTTCGCCACCCGTTGCGCGACCGGTGCCAGGCTGACCGGTTGCTCGAGCTTTTGGGGGAATCCGAGCGCACGCTGCATAGTGCGGGCGGCAACAGCCTGGTCGGGCGTCACGAGCGAGATGACCGTTCCGTCCGCGCCGGCGCGACCCGTGCGACCCGAGCGGTGGACGTAGTCCTTGTGGTCACTGGGCGGGTCGAAGTGAAGCACGCAGGCAACGTTCTCGACATGGATGCCGCGCGCCGCGACGTCGGTGGCCACCAGCACCCGTGCGGCACCCGAGTGGAAGGACTTCAGGGCCTTGTCACGCTGGGCCTGGGTCCGACTGCCGTGCAAAGCGACCGCGTCGACACCGGAGCTGATGAGCTGACGTGACAGCCGGTCGGCCCCATGCCGGGTCCGGCAGAACACGATTGAGGACTCATGTCCGGCCACAACCTTTGCCGCGAGGCTCACCCGGTCATTGCGGTCGACCTTCCAGAACAGGTGGCGCACATCTCCAGAGGACGCTTCTGCAAGCTCGACCTCGTGGCGCACCGGGTTGTTCTGGTAGCGACGGACCAGGACGTCCACCTCGCCGTCGAGTGTTGCGGAGAACAACAGGACTTGGCGATCCGACGCGGCTTGGTCGAGGATCCGTCGCACAGCCGGAAGAAAGCCCATGTCTGCCATCCGGTCCGCCTCGTCGACAACGGCGATGGCCACGTCCTCGAGACTTACCTCGCGCCTGTCGATCAGGTCCTCGAGCCGGCCAGGACAGGCAACCAGGATGTCGACGGCAGCTCTCAGGGCACGAAGCTGGGGGCCGTACCCAGCGCCACCGTAGGCGGCGGCCACAGACAGGTTCCGAGTCCTGGCGATCGGGCCGAGCACACCGCACACCTGGGCTGCCAGCTCCCGAGTCGGCACGAGCACGAGACCTCGAGGCTGACGCGCCTTGGAGCGCGAGTTGCCGCCAAGACCCTCCACGACCGCGATAGCAAAGGCGAGAGTCTTGCCGGAGCCGGTAGGTGCCCTGCCGGACACGTCGCGGCCGGCGAGCGCGTCGCGAAGCGTCGCTTCCTGGATCGGGAACGGGGTGGTGATGCCGTCGCGTTCTAGCAGCGCGATGACCTCGGCGGGCACGCCAAGATCGGCAAAGGTGGGGGGCAAGGAGAACTCCAGTCAGCTCAGAAAAGAAGGCCAACCAGAACATCGTCTCGAGGCCTCACCGGCCGTGGCCGGAAACCGGTCAACGGACCGGACGACGCGAGTGTAGCAGTCCGGCGTCCGAACCCGCTCGCGATCGCGAGCGCGCGGCACACAATCGTGCCTGCTCAAGCCGCCCGGGGGCCGCCATGATGCCCTTGACGCTTGGGGCGGATCTTGACCTGACCATCCAGCTGAGCAGCTGCCGGTGGGGGAGCGGATCGGTCTCGAGTCGCACACCTTGGCCGAGTCACACAGAAGCAGGGTCGTCGAAAGACGGCTCTGGGACGACAAGGCCGAGCGGGCGCTCGATTCAGCCGCCTCTCATCGACCGTTGTCGCCGGACCGAAGGACGGACTCGTCGAGAGTCATCGCAACTGAACGAACACGACCGAGCCCATTTCGACCAGACAGCCTCCACCCAGTTCCGCGCCAGGTCGGCGCTGGCTCGCGTCCCGCGCGACTCCGCAACCGGATGGTGCTACCTCGCACGCTACGGTTGCGGAGACCCATGGGCACCCTTGGTCTTTCGGAGGATTAGATGACCGACTACAACGACTGGAACCAGAAGATCATCGATGAGTTTCGCTCGGCTGGCGGCAAGGTGGGCGGCCAGTTTGCGGGCGCTCCGCTGCTGCTTCTGACGAGCACCGGTGCCAAGACGGCCAAGCTGCACACGACGCCGATGATGTACCTCGCCGAGGGCGACCGCCTCGCCGTGTTCGCCTCTAAGGCCGGCGCTCCGACCAACCCCGATTGGTACCACAACCTCGTCGCTCATCCACGGGCGAGCGTCGAGGTAGGGACCGACACCTTCGAGGTTGACGCCGAGGTCGCCGGGCGCGCCGAACGCGACCGTCTCTACGCGATCCAGGCCGAGCGCTACCCGGGCTTCGCTGAGTACGAGAACAAGACCGAGCGCGTCATCCCTGTCGTGATCTTGAGGCGCGCCGCACCGTGACAGATCTGGCGAGCCCGACGAAGGTGCTCGTGGTCACGGCTCACCCCGACGACGTCGACTTCGGCGTGGCTGGTTCCGTCGCGACGTGGACCGACCAACAGATCGAGGTCGCGTATTGCATCGTGACCGACGGATCGGCCGGTAGTGCCGATCCGGGCGTCGAGGTCGAAGACCTGCGCGAGATCCGCCAGCATGAGCAGCGCAAGGC
>Ga0182027_10001726_pt1 | contig 36043 bp, 19 predicted proteins | sample 712E1DmetaG_FD_121300 | JGI IMG/M metagenome (GOLD analysis project Ga0182027, IMG submission 121300) | Permafrost microbial communities from Stordalen Mire, Sweden - 712E1D metaG (Illumina Assembly) | ecosystem: Environmental > Terrestrial > Soil > Wetlands > Permafrost | place: Sweden...
CCTGCGCTGGACGGGGTGCTCCCTGCGCCGTTGGTCACGGTCGCGGTGTACGAGCCGGCGCTGAGCAGCGTAGCCGAGGCGATGTTCAGGGTCTGGGCCGTGCTTCCCGTGAGAGCGACGCCGTCCTTGAGCCACTGATACGTGAAGGGTGCCGTCCCGGTTCCGGCCGTAACCGTGAATGTCGCTGATCCGCCGACAGAGACCGTGTCATTCGCTGGCGCGACGGTCGCGTTTGACGGCGCAACAACGGCCGCAGTCACCGTGAGCGTCGCGCCGGTTGACGTCACGCTCCCCTGCGAGTTGGTCACCACCACGTCAAAGGTGCCGGCGTCGGTAAGAGCAACTGCGGCGATCGTGTAGCTGGCGCTTGTCGCGCCGGCAATATTCACGCCGCCCTTGCGCCATTGATATGTGGGCGCTGGATTGCCGTTGGCGACAACGCTGAAGGTCACCGGTTGGCCTACATACTTTGTCTGCGACGCCGCCGGCTGCGTGCTGATGGTAGGCGCCGCAAGATTGACCGGCGTAAAAGTGAGCCACGTGGCGCCAGGCATCTGGCTTTGGTAGCAGAGTTTTATCCAGTCTGCGGAGCGAACGGTTTTGGCAACAGTGACTTCGTCAAGCAATCCGTTATATCCCTCCCATGAGTTTTCCTTTGCGCCCAGGGTAAAGCTGTCGGTCGCTGTGGTGGAAAGCGTTCCGGTTCCGGTGAACGGCTGGACCTTGCTGTGAATCATCACTCCGTCTTTATATTCGGTCATGGTTTTCGTAGAGCTGGTGTATTGCGAAGTGAAATAATGCCAGTTATTGTCATTGAGTACGCCATTGGTCGTGGTGATGGTATCGAACTGCAGATTACCGTTCCACGCCGCCGAGCAGTAAATATTTGCAATTTTTGATAATTGCAACGGCGTAAAATGCATGTCGTTTCTCAACACGGAATGATACACCGTATCCGCACCGGGCGTCTGGGCGGTTTTAATCCATGCCGAAACGCTCATGGAGTCCGCAATGAGGTTTATGCTCTTTGTGGCGTTTGCGCATTTGATCATGGCGGAAGCCGAATCGCCGCGGTTGCCGAGGGTGCCCATGACAAATTTCCTGGCACGGCCGATTATTCCCATTGTGTCAATAGACCCGTGGTTCAATCCATTATTTCCTTTTGCAGTGGCATCGGCAAACGTATCCGCGGCCGCGGGACCGGGCCTGAAATGCCACGCCGCCTCGAAGCCGTTTAACGTGTCAAAAACAGCCTTGCCGTTCGAACTGTCCGCAGAACCTGCCTTGCCCCAGTACATGGTGATGGATTGTGCAGCATCGCTGCCTTTCACGTCCGCCTTTACCCAGATTTCGGCGAGCTGGTTGCCCTGGTCAAAGCGCTCGATCTGATACGGGATATGTGTGCCGTCGGATTTTGCGAAACGGATGTCCAGCCCGCCGGACAGCGCCTGTCCAAACAAGAACACGGGAGTTGCGCTTGTCAATCGAATGAGCACGGGAAAGCCGGACTGCGCCGTGGTGACGCCCGCGCCCGTAGCCGTGGTGTTGAGGGTGATTTTGCAGGCATGCGCCCATTGCGAATAATCGTCCGCACCATACGCGGCAAAGCTCCACCCGAATATTCCGATGCAGGCGGCCGCAACAGTTAGGGCTAATCCGCAGTCTTTCATCTCAGACAATTTCATCGTGCCGGCCCTCGCTTTGCAAATAAGTATGCCTCTTTACGGCACATACGTCATCAGTTTTTCGAACGTCGCGGCCTGCCGGTTGTTTTCGTCAAGAGCGACCACGTGCACCAATAATCGGGCGCTTTGGAAACGGTGGTGGGAATCAGATTTTCAGCCTTTGGGCCGGTTAGTATCCCACAAAAGAACACAATAGAATAATATGTTTTGTTTTCATTTTTTCCCTTTATTTCGCTACCGAAACATGAACAATGGTTATTCCTGTTTTTACAAATGATTGACCATTGCAAAATTCAGATATATTTATCACTTGGTTTTTGCCTACAATTGTGAATGCATTGACCGTTCTGCCGCACAAATCAACTATTTGAATATGTGTCGATCTTCCATTGAATTCCTGCGGCATTCGGAATTCAGAGGCAAGAACCTTGAATGTCGCTGGTGCAGCCATCATCATTGAATGGCCTGCCGGAGTCAACGTGGATGTTCCCGGCCGAAGCACCATGAGCATGCCGGGATCGGAAACATCTCCGGTAGTTTTTGCCGACAGGCCGACCTGGGAAATTACCGCTCCCGGAATCGTCAGTGTGTTCGTGCCGATCTTGACCATGCCGGTTATATTCACGGCACTGTCCCCGGCAAGGTCCTGCGCCAGGACCTGGATGTTGGAGGCGACTGCGCTGACGAACACGAAGCTCAAGCTGTCGTAATAGCCGAAAATCCCGAATTGTTTAGTCGAATCAGGCACAGTTAGGCTGACGGCCGCTTTCGGGAAATACCAATTGTTATTCGGCTTCGTGCGGCACAGCGTGGCGATCGACACAGCGCCGTTCGGGTAACGGCCAGCAATGACGAAAGGTATGGAATCCTTGTTTGTCGAGTGAGTCCTGACGACAGGCAAATTGAGGCCACGAGCGCTCCGCGCCGCTGCGCCCTGAAAAGCTGTTTTCCCGATTACATCGGAAAGCCACGTATCGCCTGTGGAAAATGTCCATGAATCGGTAAGCGTGGACGTATCAAGCGTCAGTGGATATATACCTACCGGAAATGGCTCTCCGATACGGTGCCATCTTGCTGCGCGGGTGACCTCATCCATGCGTTTCTTGACTTGGCGTGAGCCGTTGAAAAACAGATCACAGTCGATGGGAGTGCGTTTTCCGGACATGGGGTGCCGCATGACCCCCATGGTGAGTCCGAAAGCGGCGGCGATGTATACCTCGTCCTCGTCATTTAAGAGAGCGACAGCTTCGCTATGGCCGCCGCACACTTTCAGAATCTCATTAACCCTGTCGAGCGTTGTCGCGACTGATAGCGCAGGAGTTACGTCATATGACCGCACGACATTCGCCTGGCGGAGGATTCCCACCGTACCGCCGGTTCCCCATGTGAGCGCGCCGTAACGGCCATCGACGGCCCAGTTCCCGTTGAGAGGGTAGGAATAATCGGGCATATGTTCCATGACGATTGAGGCATTCAGCGTTTTCCTCATGGATTCCTGGGTGAAATCCCCGTCACCGCCGTCGATTTTCCAATAGGAAATTCCCGCAGTCTTGCACCAGGCTATCGGTTGCGAGTTCGTACCGTCGGGACCCCTGCACCAGAGCGCCAGCGCCCGCCATCCTTTTGCCTTCAGGGAATCATTTGCCCTTGTCCATTGTTGTGTCGGCGCAAGCCCGTCAAACGAAGGAAACTTCAGGGTATCCATTACGAATGAATTGTCGCTCCAATCGGCAAATTCTCCGTCATCAAACATGAGGTACAGGTCGGCCCTGGCTTTTGGATGAAAAAGCGTGCTCCAGCCGCGGGGCCCGAACACGGTCGTATCCCGAATCCACGTCTGAGCGAGAGTGTTGCCGTTGCCGCCTTCTATGGTCGAACAATCGAAATTGGTAACGCCCCAGCCTTCCACATAATTCTGCGCTGCCCATGTGCAGTAATAATCGGGCGCTTTGTTGACAGTGGAGGGAACCAGATTCTCCGCCCGGGCACCTGCGAGCAACCCGAAAAGAAAACAACCTGTGGCAAAACATTGTGCTTTCATATCAAAAAGCCGCAATTTCTTTGATGACGCTTCCGCTTGCCGATGTAAGCTGCGCAAAGTACACGCCCCGGGAAAGCATGGCGCGCTGCAGCATGAAACTGCCCTGATCATTTCCGTGATAAATCGCGTGTGTGTTTCCCGCGGCGTCGAATACCCGCAGCGCGTATGCGCCCTGGCACGCAATGTGAAATACGATCCTGTCGTTATCGAGAGTCAATGCCAGCGCCTTTGCCGTAACAATTCCTGCAGCGTGCGGACTTCTCGAGACGGTTGCCCCTGAATGCAGCGCATACACTTTGCTGCGTATATCGCTTACGGCGCCTATTATCACATAATAGTTATATTCATAAACGCTGGTTTTATTGAGTATTTCTTTCTTGACAGGAGCAATATAGCATGTAGAGCCATCGGTAGTTTCACCACCGGGTGAGCCTGCCATGCCCGCTAAAAAGCTGGTGCACGTCGGATTATAGACGCCCATCCCCCAGTTGGTGTTGTCAACAAAGGCCATCCAGTTTTCCGTAGCCGTATAGCGTCCCCAGAAGCCGCTGGAAAGATTCACGACGGTCGGATTATTGGTGGTCGCGTTTGTAAAAGGTGCAGCGCCGAAATACGAATACAGCTTGCTGAGAGCGGAGATCGGATAGGTAGCGGGAAGCTCCTGGTCGTTGGAAATGCCTTCCCCGTATATGTTGTCGGTGCGGTGGCAAGTGAGTTTGCACCGCACTTGCAACACGTTGGCTTTGAGGATTGTCCACTGCTCCATTTCGGCTTCAGCCGGCTTGTTATTCATGTCCCATAGCATGGGGGTGCACTTGACATATAGCGTGTCTCCAGTTTTTGCCGAAGCCAGGATTTTTGCTCGATTGCCGGCATAATCGCCTACCTGTATTGGATTCCACGACCAGGGCGACCAACTCGGAGACTGTCCTTCTGCTTGACGATTTACCGCCTTGCCGGCGTAATAAGATTGTTGAATATACCGGCCTTCGTCGGCGATGTTCACCAGATTGCGCGTGCTGCCTGTCGTTGAGATATAGGCAATTGCGCCGCCGCGAATAAGGTCGAGTTTAAGGTGCAATACACCGTTGTCGTATTCGAGGAATTGCTGGGCCTCGGAATAAATCGCCGTTGACAGAATAATGGCCACGGCGAGCGAAAAGATTGCATGGCCCTTTACATTACTGAAAGACATGCTGCGCCTCCTATAAAAAGGTTTTGTTGTATCGCCGTTGTGCCGGTCCCTGTCGTAGCAAGGATTATCACCTTTTGTCAATTCCCAACAAGTATCTTCTGCGTTGATTCAAAAGACCGCCCCGTAAGCCGGACAAAATATATCCCTTGGGAAAGGCCTGCGGTCCCAGGGATTTTGAGGTCCGTACAGGGGCCATTGCTTTGATAAACCGTCCGTCCATGGGCATCAATAATGCTTATCCGATTGGCAACAAAGCCGGGATCGCTTATCAGTAACCGGTTTTCCCACACCCGGACAAACGGATTGGTCCTTTCTTTTAACGCGGGCGCTCCGGCAACCCCGGTGGTGGGATTAATGTTTAGCGCGAGCGTCTGTTCCACCGACGGCTCCGTTGGATGGGCGTGGAGCGATAGCGCTATGGTAAGAGGGTCGGCAATCGTCTGTCCCGATAGTGACGATACGGTAATCGTCAGTGTCTGGCTGGTGTTCGGATTTAATCTCCGAGTTTGATAGAACACCAGACCGGTCTGGCCGGTAATAGACGCCGTCACGTCCGTTGTGCCGAGCAGGAATTTTACGTTCCATTTTTTGTTTATGTCCGTAATGGCCGCGGTCACTTCGGGAATCAGGTCAAGCCAGGCGCTGCTGTTGGCAAGTTTTACCTGAATTGATTTGGACGCCGAAGTCATTGGAATGTCGGCCGCGTTGGTTTTAATGGTGATGCCGCTTTGCGCGGGCACCTGGAGCTGGGCGTTTTTGTCCGGGTCTTTAAGATGATGAATGAGGTAATACCCCATGCCGGTAAGCGTCGGGGCTGGCTGGCCGTTTGTCTGTTCCGGCGTAACGGGATACTGTTCTACCTGCGCCGCATAATACGAAATCCCCCACACGTCGGGCATGGCATCATTGTCTTCATGCCCGGCCACATCGTTTTTTCCGAGCGAAAGAAATGCAACGCCTGTTTTTGCCGACCCTGGGGAGGTATTGTCGGAATTATACGGACACAACATGATCATGGCTGTTTTATTGTGCGCGTGGGAATACTTGACCGAAGAATAGGAGGCTTGACGGACGTTTCCATCATTGTTACGCCACACCCCCAGCTGGCCGTCGGTGGCCGATCCATCCGAAAAGTCAACCATGGCCCGCCATGCCGGGGCATCGGGCGTGTTCGAAGTAATGTCCCCGCCGACTAACCATGGCGCCCACATGGACAGCACGGGCCGAGCGCCATTGCCCCGGTTGATGTTAAGGCGCGATTGCGGAAAACTACCGCCATTGAGACAATTGATCGCTGAAAATTTGACATTAAAGCCGTCCGCGCCTAGAACGGAAATGACCGCACTGTCGTCCTTGTCGAACACGCGGTTTTCCATCGACTGCGCTTCGGTTTCGTAAAAGAGGTCCTTATTGGTAAAGGCATTCGCCATTGCCTTCATCTGGACATCGATTTTGTGGTAGTCCTGAGTAGTTCCCCCAAGGTTGAGAAACGGAAACACGTTTACATAATATCCGTCCGCATTATGGCGGACCCATGTCCATGCGCTCGTGTCCGCCAGATAGCCTTGCCATTCCCCCGCGGGATTGTCGCCGCCGCCGATGTAAACGAGTGTTCTGCTTTTGTTCTGCGCTTGTAAAGAGCCGGCAATGATAAACAGCGCCGCACAGAAACATAGTCCAATACACGGTAGTCTTTGCTTTACTGGTCTCAAGAAAAACCTTCCAATCTGTCCGGTTACCGGACGAAAATGGTTTTTTCAGTCATACACGTTAAAAGTCAACCTGCTATTGTAAATCGCGATTTGTTTGCTCCTTTATCAATAAGCGACAAACTTTATTGTCGCGCTCCCCTGCGCATGCGCAAGCTGCGCAAAGTACACGCCCCGTGACAACATGGTACTCGCTACAGCCACATTGCCCTGATCATGACCGCGATAGATCGCGCGCTCGTTGCCGACGGCGTCGAACACCCGCAGCGCATACGCGCCCTGGCACGCAATGTGAAATACGGTCCTGCCGTTTTCGAGAGTCAATGCCAGCGCCTTTGCCGTAACAATTCCGGCAGCGTGCGCACTTGCCGAAACCGTACCCGTATTGTACGCTTCCACTTCCGCAAGCTGGAACCGGTAATTACCTGTTTCGTCCGACGCCGGCACGCCCAGCTTGGTGACGTCGATTTTAATATACCGGGCATTCTGGCCGGTAAAGTTGTAGGTCTTCGGCTGAGCTGTACTGTTCGAATCATTCGTTTCGGTTTGAACAACCGCAAAGCTCCCACCGTCAGGTTTGACCTGGATCGTGAAATTCGCGGGCCAGTTCGGCGCGCCGCCCGTGGTCGATTTGACGTCGGTGCGCGGATACAGTATAAGCCGATTGAACAAGGTGTTCGCGCCAAGGTCAATCGTCACACATTCGTGATTGTTCGGACCGGTCTGGCCTGGATCGCTGGTGTATCCTTTAGAGCCGGAAACGCTGGTAGTAATACCGTCTGTCAAGTTTACCGCGCCCCAGTCGCTACTTTCGAGCGATGTGCAGCCGGTTACCGTGGCACCCAGCGCCAGGTTGGCGACGGTGGAGGCAGGGAGCTCACTGTCGTACGGAACGCTGGGCCTGCCGTTTTTGTGGATGTAATCGAACTCACTACGCATTGCGGATAGTGTTCCTATGTAAACGTACAGGTCGTATTCAAAGGTAAATCCGTTGTTGACGGTATAATACCGGATCGGCGCGAAATAGGCGCAGGATTGGTCAATCCAATAGGAGCAGAAATTCTTGGTCCCGGGTGCGTAAACGCCGGCGCCAAAATCGGTGCCGTCCACATAGGCAAGCCAGTTTTCGGTAAGGGTATCGAGGAACCAATAATCAGTGCCGGAAGGCGCATTTCTTCTGACCACCGCCGCATTGTCCGTCCATGGTGCGGCGCCTTTGTAGTACACCAGCGTTCTCAGTGAATAGTCCATAAAGACCGCAGGCATCTCCTGGAGCTTAAGAGCGGTATTGTTGCGGCCATTGTTGACAAATTTAAAATGGATATGCGCCACACGGCCTGCCAGCCTGATCCACTCCTCCATCGGAGCGTTGATCGTATCGCAGCCGCCCCAGTTTATAGGCTGGGTCTTGACATACAGCGTTTTATTGATACGGCTCGAGGCCAGAACAATCCCCCGTACGCCTGTCCAGCAGCCGCCCTGGATCGGGTTCCAGCACCACGATCTGCCACCCCAATTGGAGCCGTCATTGTCACCGTACCACGACTGCTGTATCATTCTTCCCTCGTCGGAGGCATTAAGAATTTCACGTGGGGGGGAGCGCAATGAAAAACTGGAGATTCCGCCTCCCATATCCATGCGCACGCCTATTCTAACCGAATCGTTCTGAAGGTATGATAAATTCTGCGCCTGAGAAGCCATGGTCAGAACCGCCATAATAATGCCGATGATTTTTACTGTCTTCATGATAATTTCCTCCTGAGAAAGGATGAGCATAATCACACCCCTGCGCTCGAAAAAAGCAAATCTCTATCAGTTGTTTTTCGCAGCATCGCAATTATATGATCTTTTCACGATATCGCGTTCATTAATTCTAAGCTTGACGATATAGGTGCCCATAGGTGGTGTGCTGCCGCTCAATGTAATGGTATTCAGCCCTCTGCGGCATTCTTTACGAAGGGGAATGATCAGAGATCTGCCCCGCAGATCGAACACCGATAGACCGATTGCCGCATCATCCGGTAGAAAAACGTCAACGCCGATCCCATTTTGCACCTTTTTGATCTTCCCCAGCAAAGGCAGTGTCGGTATTAGTGAAGTGCTTTTGCTTTCCGGCGCCTTCACTGCCGTTTGATTTTCCGTGTTAAACGCCCTGAATTCATTGATTGACGGCATGCCGCTTACGGTTGAATTTATATACAACCGGACTTTTGAGGTGGTTACAGTCCAGGTGGGCAAATATCTCTTGGCGCCCATCGGACTCCAACTCGTGAATATATCCCTCCAGGTTGAGTCGTCCCAGGATTGCAAAACGAAATTATTGATTGATGATCCGGCCGCCTGCTCGATTATAAATTTGTTCAATGCGACCTTTCCGCCGAAGTCAAGCTGCACCCATTCGTTAGAAGCCGATGCGCAGGTCCAGGCGGTTGATGAATTATTGTCGTTTACTCTTCCTGCATTGCCGCTGTTTGACGAAGCAGAAGATGAAGCAGCGAGTGCCGCGTTGACCCCCAACGTTTCATTTTCCATAATACGCTCAATATTTCCTGTTTGAATCAGCCCTGGCTCAGCGTCTCCTCCAATGGCTGGTACGCCGGTGCGGTAATAAATCCTGTTGTTTGTTATAGAACCGGTATGCCCACTGCCCGACAAGTTAATGCATTGCTTGGCAAAATCACCCATGGGGTTCAGCGCTGAATTATAAAAAACATTATCATGAATGGAAACATTGAGAGCGGGACTACTATGGTTGGAGCCGTCATAAATCATTATGGCGGCCCCTGCAGTCTCATGAAACAGGTTATATCGCAGGGTATCGGTATTGTTTGCTGTTTCAAAATCGAAATCTTCACCGTCATTGCAATCAGGACGCTGGGTTTCTCCAAATTCATTATATTCAAACGTCCAATTATGGCCCGTTGTTCCGATGCCGGAAACACCACACCATACGTTTTGCAGACAGTTATGCATGAATTTATTTCCTCGTACCAAACCCCCGTTAGCCACATACCACATTGCCGTCCATTCCATATTGGTGAACAGGCAATTAGTTATATAACACGGCATTGATGGTGTCATTCCAACGAAATTGTCGTCAAAAGTGCATGAAGTAATTGTCGCGTTACCAGTAATGGGTCCCGAAAGGCGTATGCCTATCTGCTGGTTATTTTGATCTCCGGCACTACTCGGAAATGGCCCACCATGCTTGCAGCCATGTATGTATAAATTCTCAAACCACAGGTACGAATGTCCTGAACCGGATATGCTTGCCCACACCCCGTTGACCGCATCGGCAAGTTCAAGATTCATTATCTTCCAGCCGTAAGCATTGCCGTTAAGGTAGATACAACGTTTCATATTTGCCATGGATGGGTCCTGCCGGTCAATTTTCGGCCTATTGCCGGCGCCAAAGGATGATAGTACCGCAGGACTTGCGGCAGTGCCGTTTCCTTTAAGCTCAAGCCCGTCGGTCCAGGTATCTCCACATTTCAGTAACAGCTGATCTCCGGCCTGAAAAGTAATAGCGGATGCTTTAACCAGGGTCTTATACGGACCGTGTGTTCCATCCCATGAAGCCGCCTGGCCGTCATAAGAATCGCTTCCCGATGTTTGACTCACATAATAAATAGCTGCCGCTGCCAAAAAGGGGAATGCGCCAAACAGCATCACTACCATGGCAATTGCCGGACGTATAAGAACTTTTTGGGTCGAACTCCTGTTTTTCATACCATTCCTTTCTGATCCGGTTAAATGACTCGTACATCTTGTTGACATGCGATTATTTTCCAACTTTCATATTAAGCATTCTCAAGCAGTTCAAATCAAAGCTCGTTCTAAAAAGCAGCAATTTCTTTGACGACGCTCTCGCCTGCCGAAGTCAACTGCGCGAAGTACACGCCCCGGGACAACATTGTGCGGGCCAGCACAAAACTCCCCTGGTCACGACCGCGATAGATCGCGTGCGTTTTGCCCGCTGCGTCGAACACCCGAAGCGCATAGGCGCCCAAACACGCAACGTGAAAGACAATCTGCCTGCTATTCATCGTCATACCCAGCGCTTTTGCCGGAACGATGCCTGCCGTGCGGGGTTGTGACGAAACAGTAACGATGTTGTAGGCTTCCACTTCCGCAAGCTGTAACCGGTAATTGCCCGCTTCATCCGACGCCGGCACGCCCAGCTTGGTGACGTCGATCTTAATGTACCGGGCATTCTGGCCGGTAAAGTCACAGGTCTTCGGCTGCGCTGTATTATTCGAATCATTCGTCACGGTTTGAACAATCGCGTAGCTCCCGCCGTCGGGTTCAACCTGGATCGTATAATTTGCCGGCCAGTTGGGAGCGCCACCCGTGGTGGATTTGACGTCGGTTCGCGGATATATTTTGATGCGGTTGAACGCGGTGTTTTTCCCCAGGTCTATCGTGACGCATTCGTGATTGTTCGGACCGCCCTGGGTAGGATCGCTCGTGTATCCCATTGACCCGGTGACACTCGTGGTAATGCCGTCAGTCAGTTTCGCCATACCCCAGTCACTGCTTTCGAGCGATGTGCAACCGGTAACCTTGGCCCCGAGTGCCAAGTTCACGGCAGGAACCGACTTGTTATATGTGGCGGCAAACGTCCAGGTGCCGGGGGCCGCGGTGAATTTTAAAAATCGGGCGTCTTCCGCTGCCGAGGCTATTCCCGTAACGCCGCCAAGAAACGAACCGTTCTGCCAGATCGTTGTCCCGTTTGCCGATACGCTCAGGATCGTTGCGCTGTCGCGCTGCGGAATCCCAACGGTGGCTATTGTTGCCGAAGGAGATGTGAGGTGCATGACAAACTGATTGCCCGTCAACGAATCGCTCGAAGTTATCAAACCCTTGACTGTCGGTACTATTACAGAAGCAGCAGTTAAATTGCCAAGCAGTGGAAGAACATGGTAGGTGGAATATCCCGCGGCGGTCGGAAGTATGCCGGTAACGTACGCGCCGAGCAGATAACACGCGCTCGCCGCCCAAGCATGGTTGTTGCTTCCGCTGGCATCGCTGTTCTCCCACATGGTCGTGGACCAGGAATTGATGTTGGGTTGATAAAAACTCAGCATCCGCGTCAACGCTTCCCTGTCTTTTCCCATGACAAACATGGCGTCTTCGATATACCGTTCCTGGTACGGGCTCGCATTCTGTTGCGAATTAAGAATACGCAGGACGCCTGCCTGCTTTGCGCTGTCCGTCACTCCTGCAAGAACCCCCCAGGCGTTGGACCTGTCATCTATTGTTGTCGACTGCGCGCCGTTGAGACGGTCGAACACGTAGGCCTTGGAATTTGCGTTCCAGAAATAGGTGTTGAAATTGTTCCTTACCGAAGTCTCATATCCATTGTAGGTGGTCACGTCCGCACTGTTGCCGCATACCGTAGCCATGACCTTTGCCGCATCCATGAGCCGGACGAAAAGGCCGTTGACAACCGTGTTGGCGCTGCCAGTCTGGATATCCATATTGTTCCCCCAGTCTATCCAGTTCCACGGCCCGTCCCGCAGGATGAGCATGCCGCTTCCGTCCCTTGTGCCGGCCACGTAATTCTTGATATAGGTGGCGACCTTCGGATAGAGTTCACGGACAAGCGCGCTGTCGCCTGTGTAAAGGAAATAGTCGCAGATGCTCGCGACAGCGGCAAGGTTCTGGTCCGGAAGCTCGAAATCCGTGCCCGGCGCAGTGGTGTAGAGCGAGTAGTCGGTCTTCTGCGTGTTCATCAGTTCGCGGAGGCCTTTCTTCGCCAGGAGTGATGCATTGGAATCCCAAAGGTAGAACGAATAAAGTATCTGTTCCGAAACGTCGCCCCACCATTGCCCTCGTTCACGGTCCGGGCAATCGAAAAACTGGTCATGCATGCACACGTATGACGTGTTGCGGCACTTGGTCCACAGTGTATTCAGACGCGTATTGTTGCAGCTGAAACTCCCGATGCAATCCGTTGCAAAGCTGAATTGCTGGAAATTCACGCTTGTAATAGTGACTGTCCCGGTGACATTTGTAAATGCATATTCGACGTCATGGGCGCTCCAGGGCTGGCCGCTTGTGTTCTGCCACTGGTATGTCGTGTATTCCTGCGTACCGGACGTTGTCACGTAGTTTTCCGTATACCATTCATTCATCCGGATGGCGACGTAAACGCCTGCAGGCGCGGTTATTCTTAAATAAGCATATCCTTGCGTATTGATGCCGACCTGTCCGGTAAATGTCGTATTCTTGGAAAAAGAAGTCGGGAGACTTGCTTGATTCAAATAGGCTGTTGCCACCGGCAGCTTGTGGAAAGGAATTGTCCGGTAGACAAGTGAATTCCATGGCGCCGCGGGCGGAACACCTTTTTGTGATGCGGCGGCCCACGCATTGTCGCTGAATGAAAGAGCGGTCCAGTCACCCGGGCTGTTTCGCGCGTCATAGGAGACCGGATATTCGACCCATTTGTACGCACTCCATTGCTGCGACTGCGTTGTTTGTGCGAATGAGGGATGCACCAGGACTTTCCATGTGTTGTCGGAAATTATCGCTGCAGGGGTCGCGCCCGAAAGAGCCGACTCGAACAGAAACCCGCCTTTGGCAACCATATGCTGCGAGTAACCGTTGTTCCCCCCCTTGTGCCAGACAAGAACGGCAATTATGTTATTTCCGGCAACCAGATAAGGGGCGAGGTCAAGGGAATCATAGTAAGTGTTTGTCAAGTCCGGCCGGATGTCCATCCCTCCGCCCGGAACGACAAGCTGGCCGTTGACATACAGCCAGTACTTGTTCTCCGCCGCAATGCGGGTGGGCGCAACTGTCGGCTTTGCAGACAGCGTGACCGTTTTCCGAAGGCAAAGCCACGTGTTGACCGGCCCGTCCACGCTCTGCCAGATCCAATTGGCGGTCCAGGCCTGCGCGGCAGGGGTGAACAGAAGTGCGATGAACGCACCAGACAGGAAAATCCGCATTGCATTGGCGATGCAGGCACGAGGTTCGCAACGAGTCGCTTTTTGTGTCATCATTCTTCTTCCTTTGTTGTCAAGATGTTCTTTTCTACCCACTGCCATTTCTAAAATGCAGCAATTTCCTTGATAACTCTTCCGCCTGCCGAAGTCAACTGTGCGAAGTACACGCCCCGGGACAACATTGTGCGAGCCAGTACAAAACTCCCCTGGTCACGACCGCGATAGATCGCGTGCGTTTTGCCCGCTGCGTCAAAAATCCGCAGCGCATAGGCGCCCGGACACGCAACATGAAAAACAATCTGCCTGTTATTCATCGTCATGCCAAGCGCTTTTACTGGGGCAAACCCTGCCGTGCGGGGTCTTGACGAAACAGTAACGATGTTGTACGCTTCCACTTCCGCAAGCTGGAACCGGTAGCTGGTTACCTCGCCGGACGCGGGCACGCCAAGCTTCGTGACATCGATTTTGATGTATCGCGCATTTTGTTTTGTGAAATCATACGCTTTTGCCTGCATCGCATTGTTCGAATCATTCGTCACGGTTTGAACCATCGCGTAGCTCCCGCCGTCGGGTTCAACCTGAATGGTGAAATCAGCGGGCCAGTTCGGCGCGACGCCCGTGGTCGATTTGACATCGGTCCGGGGATACATTTTAATGCGATTGAACGCAGTGTTCTTCCCAAGGTCTATCGTAACACATTCATGATTGTTCGGGCCGGTCCGGGGGGGATCGCTCGTATACCCCTTTGCCCCGGTGACGCTCGTGGTTATGCCGTCGGTGAGTTTCGCAACGCCCCAGTCGCTGCTTTCGAGCGACGTGCAGCCGGTCACCGTGGCGCCCGACGCCAGATTGACTGTCGGAAGCGCCTTGTCATAGGTGGCGACAAATGTCCAGGCGCCGGGATTTGCGGTAAATTCCAAATACCGCGCATTTGCCCCGGCAGAGGCTATCCCGGCGACGCCTCCGGTATATGTTCCGTTCTGCCAGATTGTGGTCCCGTTTGCCGTAACGGTCAGGATTGTGGCGTTGTCACGCTGCGGCATCCCCACGGTGGCGATTGTTGACGAAGGAGATGTGAGATGCATGATAAACTGATTGCCGGACAACGTATCGCCCGTAGAAATCAGTCCCTTGACGGAAGGAACAACTGCCGAAACCGACGTCAGCGGGCCTAGTTGCGGCAGCACATGATAGGTCGCGAACCCGACCGATTCCGGCGCAATGCCCGCGCCGAATTGACTCAGAAGAGTCAACGGCCCGCCGGCCCACTCATGGTTATACGTGCCTTGGCCCGGCAGGTCCCAAAATTCCCACAGCGTTGTAATGTTGGCGGCAGTCACCATGGCATTGTAGCGGGACTTCATCCGCAAGATCGCATCTTCGGCAAAACCCATGGTATACAACGCTTCGAGGACATATTTCTCCATGTAAGGACTTGCATTCAGACTCGTATGGAGAACCGTGCGGATTGCGCTCCATTTAGCGCTGTCCGCCAGACCGGCAAGAACCGCCAGAGCATTGCCCCGTTCATCAGTCTGCCCGGTAAAATCGGTCGCACGGTAGGCTGTTCCGTTCCACAACACTGTATTGTAATTGTTCTGGATGCTCGTTTTCCTGGTTGCATACCACGTGACATCGCCGATGTTTCCGGTGAGCTGCGCCATACTGCTTGCGGCCTGCAGCGCCATGAAGTACCAGGCGTTCTCCATGACCTTCATATCGATGTTATCGCCCCAGTCACCCCAGTCCCAATCGCCGGCGCGGTGATTGACGAGGCCGTCGCCGCCAATGGTCCACAAGTGCAGATAATCCTTGACATGCGGGTAAGCATTGGCGATGCTTGCGGAATCGCCGGAATAGAGATAATAGAACCAGAACCCGTATTTACCTACGCTTGCCAGAATCTGCTGCGGCAGCTCGGGGTCGTATGTGCCCGGGATCGGCGCGTGGAGAACCGTGCCGGATTTGCGCCATTCTATCAGATTACTGATGCCTTTGCGGATCAAGTCGTCCGACTTCCGGTCGAGCGAGTAAAAGGATTCGCCTGCGCCGACGACAAGGTCACCCCACCACTGGCAGCGCTCGCGAGTCGGGCAATCCATGAAGTTGTCGCGCATGTTGACATACACGGTGCGCCGCGCCTTTGTCCAGAGCGTGTTGAGAAAATCATCATTACAATTGAATGATCCGGTAAACTCCGTATTGTACCCGGTCTCGCGGTACTGGAGTGCCTCCACCGTGACGCCGGGCGGAATCGTATAGTGCATCTCGTGGCCGCTTACCCAGGCAAGCTCTTCAAAGTCCTGCTCCCCGGATTTCGTCACGTATTCGGCGCGTACGCCATAACGCTGGTCCGAGCCGGAAATATTGCCGCCGTCATGATACGCATCGGTGCGCATGTCAATTACCTTGCCTGCCGTCGAATTCAATTTCAAATAGGCGGTGATCTGGGCATTGTACGGAAGTTTACCGACGATAACCGTGGTTGCGGTCGCGGTGTACGGCAGCGAAACCGAAACGCCGGTATAATTATTCAAACCGAGGTTCTTCCATTGCGGAATCGGGCGGGACCAGAGGTTGTTCCAGGGCGCTATCGGCGGCACGCCTTTGAGGACCGGCGTTCTCCAACCGGAGTCATCATACCCCGGCAGCGTCCACCCGGATAGAGAGTCATTCTGAGCATTAAACCGGACATTGCTTTCGGAATATGCACCGTTGGGCTGCGGATCGGCCGTCGTCGTTTCATACGCGGAGTATGCTCTCATTTTCCAACTGTTGTCACTTCTCACCAGCGTGCCGCCGAAATTCCCTTCAAAGACCAGACCGCCATTGCCGCTGCAGAGATTGTTACTGCCGCTTTTCCCCCAAAACCATACGAGTACGGCGATGGTATTGGCGCCGGTCTGAAGGTATTTGGCAATATCAACCGAGTCATAATACGTGTCATTGGGCGTTGGCCCGCGCTTGAGCCCGCCCTCAAATACCGCCAATTGTCCGTTGATCCACAGCCAGTATTTGGAATCAACACCGATGTTGGCAATGGCCGAGGCAGGGACCGTGGTGAGAGTGAACGTCTTGCGAAATGCCATCCAGGTATTGGCCGGACCGCTGCCGCTCTGCCAGATCCAGTTTGCGGTCCAGGCTGAAAATGCGGGAAAAACCATTCCGCAACAGACAGCCGACGAAACCATGAATATTCTGATCGCTCTGAGCATTTCGCCTCTCCAATTGATTGCGTTGACGGACGCCGCAGCCATACCCTTAATTCAAAGCGACGAAATGGGTTTGAATCACCGTCGAGCCTTTTGTCAAGCGAGCCGTCACTACCGAGTGTCCGATGTTTTGTAACGGAATACGCACGTCTTTTGCGCCACCAACGGCGTGGTTGTAAAGCATCCTGCCGGACAAGTCGAAAAGCTGCAAGGTATAGCGCGATGCATCGGGCAAGTGTAGCGCTAAACCGCAGCGCGTCTGGCGCAACGTGGCAAAGCCAGCGTGTGAACCCGCGCTCGCTGCCGGCGCAACCGTGATCGGGGCGACATAATAGACCTCAAATTCGGACAGTTGCATGCGATAAGCGGTCGGTTCGCCGAGAGCTGGTGTGCCGAGTTTGGTGGCTGCGATCCGCACATACCTGGCGGAAGTCGTGACAAAGGTGAAGGTCTGGGCGCTGTCGTTCGGATTGGCCTGGTTGGTTACGGTTTTGACGGTCGTGTAGGATACGGCGCCATTGGCCTTGACCTGAATGGTGTAATCAACCGGAAAATTGGGTGATCCGCCGGCAGTGCTCACCGTATCCGTGCGCGGATAGAGAATGACCTTGTTGAACTGGTGGTTCGCGCCCAAGTCAACCTCCACCCATACGGCATTGTTTGGGCTGCCGAACCCCGGATCGCTGGTCCAGCCTTTAGAGCCGGGAATGCTCATAGGTATCCCGTCAGTCAATTTGGCCAGCCCCCAGCCGGCATCTTCGAGATTGACTGATGCTGCGACCGGCGCGGCAAAAGCCAGGTTCTCGGGCTCAGGATCGTAGACCGTATTATTTTTCACGGTATTGTTGGCCGTGCCATCGATGAATTGGATCCCGCTATGAGAATAATAGCTGTTATTCGTGACTGAGCCGCCGTTGTTGGTGGTCGGGGAGCTGTAATAGAGTTCGTAGCCGGTCGGGGCGGACGGATCGACGCAGTTGTTGCGGAATATGCAACTGTCAATCACGTTACTTGCGTTGGCGCCGGCGCCGTCGAAAAACATTAGGCCCACGCCGGCATTGTCATGCACGTAATTGTGGACAAAACGCACATGGTCGCAATCGCCTTCGAAATCAAATCCGCAGCCGTCCGGACCGCCTGAGCGGCGGGTCCAGCCGAATTCGCAGTCGCGGATCGTGAAGTTGCTCAGGGATTGTATACCACCTCCGGTGGTACCGTACGAATAGTATACTTTCCCGGCATTCCGTACGATCACGTTGGATACGTGGCCGCTGTCGACCCGCTCGACCCACCAGCCGAAAGTGCCGCCCTGGGAAGTGTCGTCTTCGGCCACGAAGTTGCGGATGACCCGGCCCCTCTCAAGGCCGCCGGCATTGTCCTGGGTGCGCGTGCATCCGACCATGAATAGCGATTTGGAATTGAGCGCCGTGCAGTGCTTGATGGTTATATTGGAGATTACCGGTACGGTGACGCCGTCCCAGAACCCGACCACCGAAATGCCGTTGGAGTAGGTCGTGCGGTACTTTTCGGTGTTTTTGGCCTCATTGAACCAAGTCCAGTAATCAACGCCGTCGATATCATGAAATTGACAATTTTCGATCCAGATGTAATCTTTGCCTGTGGCATTAGCGAACCAGAGAAAGATACCCTGGCCGGCATATCCGATATCAAGATTGGTGATCTTGAAACCTGACGGAATTTCAATCCGCAGGCACTGTTCGTCCTGGCCGCTGTTGCGCCGGATTTTCGGTTTGGCGCCGGTGCCGAACGAAGATATCACAATGGGATTGGCTGCCGTGCCGCTGCTGTTGGTAATGGTCAGCTGCTCGTTCCACTCGTCGCCGCACTTGAGCAACAGACTGTCGCCTGGGCCATAGGCTTTTGATCCGGCCTTGGTCAGCGTTTTCCAGGCTGTTGAAGGCGTGAGACCAGCATAGCTGTCGTTGCCCGAGGATTGGCTGACATAGTAGGCAGTCATATTCGCACATGCATCCATATGAGCGAAAAGTGGAGCCCCGGTCAATGCGAATACCGCAACAACGAACAAAGCGAGCATTTTGCGTTTCATCAAATCCCCTTCTGATAATTAGTGTACTGTTGACGGTTCGTTTTCAATTTTTACCACAGATGTCGTCTGGCCTTACGCCCATGCTTTGACAACCGAATTGTAGTGAAGCGTGCCGGTCCGCTCGATTTGGGTTAAGGTTACCCGATCGATGAAGGCGGTATTGTCGCCGCTGTCGCGCCTGAATTGGTATTGGTATAAAAAGCTATTTTCGGCGGCCTTTTACCCTGAGAGCGAACTGCATCCATGGCGTTCATCAACACGTTGGCTTCCGGGCCGTAATCAATGGCATTGGTCGCATCGAGTATCAGAACATCCACGCCGGCATCGGTGAGCAGTTGCATGTTTCTTAAGTGCACCCAATAATCGTTTCCTTTATAGTAATTGTAAATCGATTGCCCCCAGAAATAATGGGACGGGTTCGCGGTGGTGCCCCGGGTGGTATCGGTATAATTTTCGAGCACCTGCGGATGTTGGGGGACTATTTCGCTCAGGTCCCAGTATTTCTGCGAAGTACCTGACGCGGAATGGCCCTGCCAGAGGAAGTAAAAAAGCACGACGGTTCTGCCGCTGACCAACGGCCCGACCGATTTATATTGAGGCAGGGTACGATGTAAATCGTCGGTGCCGGCCAAGGGTTGGCAATAGGTGAATCCATACCAAATAAACATCGCAATAAAGGATCGCGAAAGTATACTGCATCTACCAAACGACAGTCCGCTCATCAATTCCCCATTTGGGTTAAATCGTAATCGCTGGCATTTTCAGCATAACAGGCCTAGTATTTTCGATTGATCGCAGAAAATAAAAGCCATGTGCCACTTGACGAAAATCCGTAATTCTTTTGCCTCTGCCATCAAAGAGCTCAAGATTCATTGCAGGTAGATTATGCGCCGCAACCATTGAGCGTCATCAGAAATAAAACGACAGCCGCATCATATAATACCAGTCCTTCGTCAGCGGCACCATGTCGGTATACTTGACAAACGATGGCGGCCCGGGCGTGTACCAGTTGCGCGGTGTGTGGTCGCTTGCGGCCTGCGCGCTGATGCGCAGGAATTTGTTGATCCGCCGAGACGCGTAAATCGACCATTTCCAGTCGTCGTCTCTTTTCGCCATGCTGTCGTTCCAGCTTGTATAGCTGGTCCCGGCGCCGGTGCCAATGTACGGCACGGGCGACTCGCCCTTCCAGATGAATTCCTGCGAATTCCAATACGGATTCTTATATTGTTCAACTTCGAATGAAAGAACATCGAGCAGCTTGAACGTCGGAATGTTGAATCCCGCCATGATCGGCATGCGATCCCACAGGTTCGCGTACCATCCGGGATAATTCTGCACGCCGAGCACTGCCGCTTCGCCGTAGAGCTTGAGATCTTCACTTCCGAAAAAGTCGAGCTTACCGGCAAACAGCTCGATGCCGCTCTTTATATCGAGGGTGGCGCGCCCCATCAGCTTGACACCGCTGAATGTATAGAGGGTTGTATCGTTTGTATTCGGATTGATATATCCCACCCATTCATCTATGGTGGGATGAGCGGTTTTGTCCTTTGCCGGGGTTGTTTTCTGGGGATCAAAAACGATCAGACGGGCGCATTCAACTCCGGCCCCGATGGTGAAGACCGGATGAGGGGCCCATGTTGCAATATAGGCAAGGTTGAGATCATGCAGGGGGTAGATGTCGAGTTCGGAGGTGAGCAGCAGGTCCTGGCGGAGCTTGCCGAGCGCATTGCAGCCGTAGCCGAGGTGCAGGCCGCCAAGTTTTGGTTTGTCAATTGAATTCTCGAACCCCGAGAGCACGACCGGCGGATAGGTGTTGCTCCGGAACAGGTACTCGCCCAGGTTGGTGGACTGGGGATTGTATTTGAACGGAAAATAACCGAATTCGACCAGCATGGTATCGTTGTCGGAAAAAAGCCGGCGGGTGTATTGCATGGCAGCGTCGAGCAGCGCCACGGAAAATTTCTTTGCGGTGAGCTCCACGGAAATGGTGTTTGCCTGCTTCACGGTCGACGTGTTGACCGTGAGCCCGATGTTGAGCCTGCCGACGAGCCCGGGCTGCACCTGCCTTGTCAGCCTGATGCCGCCGTCGTAGTTTTCCAGCCACTCTCCCTGGAAGTCGTAGTCGTAAACGCCGTGTTCCGTTGCGGACGACACCACCTGGCCTACCGTGGCTCTGCCCCATAGCATGATGTTCATCCCCAGAAGCGAATCGTTACCGGCAGCGCCCGGTGAAACCGCCGCCATCAAGGCGGCGATACCAAGGAAGGCGTGTTTCAGCATTCGGATTCTCCCTACAGTGAAGAAACAAATTCGATGAGGTCGCTCAGGTCCTGCGCGCTGAGTTGCGCTGCGCCCAGCGAATGGGCGCGCAACTGGATCATGTCGGCGATGTTTTCATACGATCCAAGATGGCCATAGGGGCTGGTGCGCCATGCCTCGATGAGCGACGGCGTGTCCCACTGCGTGTTCGCGTCGAACGGGTCAACCACCCCTGCGTTGTGGAAGCTCTTGTCGGTATACAAGGGCGCCGGGTGGCACTGGTTGCATCCGATTGTGGCGAAGACGGCCTTGCCCCGGACCGCGGACGCGCTTAATTCTCCTTTGACTAGATGGGGGCTCGTGACGGGTTTCAGGCGCATGAGAAAAGTGTCGAGGGGAGCGGCGATCACCTCGTTGGGCTGGAGGAACAGTTCCGCCTGGATGCCGGACCGTATCGACCCATCTATCCCCCCGGCAGCGGGCCGCTTTCCTGCCCAGGAGGTGGGCGGCGTCCACCACGAGTAGAGCATGCTCTTTACATTTTTCGGCGTGCTGTTCGGCGTGTTGAGAATCCAGTTAAGCGCGTCGGGCCTGGTAAACGGGTGGCAGGAGAAGCAGGACTGCCATTTCTGAAAGCACAGTGTCGCGTCCGTAAAGTTAAATTCCCCCTGCCGCTCGCCGTTCATGGGCTTGTTGGGGCCCAGCGCGCACTGTGCATAGGTGAACCCGGTGAGCCCGGTGATCGTCACGACTTCGAGGCTGTCGGAGAAATACCCCGCGACATATGCCTTGTTGTCAATCATTGCAAGGGCGCGCGAGCCCTTTGTGGTCAGATCGATGGCCGTCTTGATGCCGTAGATGGCGGTGAAGTCGTGCGACAGGTCCTTTCCCGCCTGTGCCTTGACCAGCAGCTGCGGGAGGTCGATGACGGTCATGGTGTTGGATCCGGCGTGGAGCACGCCCACATACTTGCCGTCGCCGGTGATGCCGATGCTCCACGGGTTAGCAAAACCCTGGTTGGTGTTGTCGAGCTCCACGTCGTTGGCCAGATTTCCATTTGCGATGTCCACGATCGCCATGTTGTTGGAATGTATCCAGCCGCCGGACAACGTGGTCGCGGGGATGGTGAACCTGCCTATAAGGTGCGTGGCGAGTGCGAATTTCCCGTCCGGAGTGATGCACACGCTGAACAGTGAATGGCTGCCGACCGGAAGCGGCACCGATGCCCGCACCGTTTTCGTCGCCGTGTTGATGAGAGCAATTTTGCAGGCGATGCCGGCCGTGTCCGTCGCTTTCTGGTCGGGCAAAGAATTGGTGACCACGAGCGTTGCGCCGTCGGGCGTGATCGCCGAGGCATACGGCTCGCGCGTGACATGGATCCTGCCTGTTTCCGTTCCCGCGACGGCATCGATGACCGATACGTCGCTGTTGAACCAGTTGCAGACGTACAGCGTCTTTCCGTCCGGGCTCAACACAGGCGATCGGGCCATATGTCCCACGGGAATTCTCTTTTGTACCTTGCCGGTAGCCGCATCGACCACGCACACCATGCCGGCCGGCCAGCGATCCGAGGCGCAGGTGACATACAGTGTTGCGCCGTCTTTGGAAATTGCAAGGCCGGTTGGTTCATTGGGCATGAGCATGGTCCGGGTGATTGCATTTGTCGCGCAGGTCAGTTGCACAACCTGCTTGGCGGTCTGTTCGGCGATAAATATGCTTTGTTTGTCCGGCGAAACTATGAGAGCGGTTGGTGAAAGATATTTCGGGTTCTGGGCTGTCTCAAGGTCGCGGTTGACGGCCAAAATCTCCGGCAACAGGCCGGGGGGCACGATCTGTATTGCGTTTGTCTGAGCATTCGACAAACTTATACACATCAGGAGCAGAAAAACCGTTAAAAGATATTTCGGGTTCATAACGCGTTTTGTTCCTCAATACTATGTCGACGTTGCAGCAGCCGCAAGAGTATCCGGCCTCACTTATCGTTCGAGAAGCATTTTGCCGCTGACGGCCGTTACCCCATCTATTGTCAATCGAACAACATATGCGCCGTTGGGAAAGCGGCTGCCTCCCTGTCCAAAAACGGACACGGCAAAGGCGTGATTGCCGCCTTCGAACATTTTGTCGACAAGTACGGCCGCCCTGCGGCCCGTAAGCGTGAAAGCCTCGACGCAAACACGGCCGGAATGGACAAGGGAGAATACCGCGTTGACGCGACCGCGATTCGCCGAAATCAATGAAGCGCGCCCCGGGGTGGCGCCTACCGGCGAAAGGGCTCCGGTCGTGGGGGTCACAAGGGCATAGTAGGTAAGCGAACCGCTCTTGTCGAGAATATTTATTCTGTTGAGCGTTCCATCTGCGCCGAACTGGTATTGTTCCTTGCATACCACCGTGGTGTTCTGGGAAATATCATAATTATTGGCGGAGGACTGCGTTGCGGTCATGGCGCCGCCGAACTGATCCATGCCGAACTGGTCGACCGTGGAAAAAGCGGTCCCTCCCGCAGAAGGCGCTGTTGTTGTCGCGAAAACAAGGCTGTTGTTGAAATCGACGGAGGTTTCCTTGACTCCCGTGCCGCTCGGCTGGAATGTCGTGGTTCGTAAAAAGGTACTATCGCTCGTGAAAACAGACCTTCCGATGTTTGCACCCGTCGAGTCGTATGCAAAGGTCGCGAAGAGCAGGTGATTGTCGGCCTTGTCGTATATATCTATTCGATCGATGCGTGCCGCCTGACCTATTGCAAACCACGTCATGACAATCGCGGCTGTGATCATCCGGATTTTGGCCGCTCTTTTCATGGACGCTCCGTGTTGTGTACTTTGCATGTATCTGTTCCTCATCTTCTTTACTGCAATGGTCATAAGAACGGGGGAAAATCATTCGAGTCCGGAATAACGGCAACGCCTTCTATTTCCATAAGCCATGCGGGCCTGCACACCGCGGCCTCTGCGAAAATAACCGGGGTCGTATCGCCGATTTCCCCGTGAAGCACGTTCCTGACCGTCTCGATTTCATGGAAGTTCCTTACGTACACCAGCAGGTATGCCATGTCCGCAAGCGCGGCCCCCTGCGGCGCAAGGAGCGCCCTGATGTTTTCGAGGGTCCTGCGCGTTTGCTTTTCGACGTCGCCGCAAAAGAGCACCTCGCCCTTGTTGTTGATGCTTGCCGTTCCGGAAATATACAAATGCGACCGGTCCCCGAACCGCACGCGCAGACCCCGTTCAAAGGTGACGCCGTACACGATGGTGGGCGAAAGATGTGTGGGCGCCTCCATGCGGATGATCTGGTTCGCGGCAAGCCCGCGATACGACAGGGAGTCGATGGTCACGATGCGTTCGGGGGAAAACGATTTGCCTTCGATCCCCGTGCTGGCGAGATACCGTGTCTGATTGGTCAGGCCCTGCGCGGTAAAGTATTCCCTGCGCGCCGTCACCATGTTTTTATAATGGTTATCGACATCGCGCACGTAAATCCAGGTCCGTATGGTGGAATCGAGAAGGTGCATATTGTTGCGCTTGAGCTGCGCGTCGAGCGCATCGAAAATGCCGCAGGTCTGGCGATAGGCGTCCAACGGAGCATCGCAGGTGTAATTTGCCGTCAGCAGAATATCATAGTTGTTTCCTGATGCCGAAAGGGTGTTGTTCCATTCTTCCGAGGAGTGAACAAGCGATTTCTTTTCAAGTGCGCCGGAGCTGCCCCGGACGTGGTAGGAGAAAAGCGAGAGTGGACCGCTGCCCGCCGGTTTCTGTTCGATCACCGAAAGCGCGCCTTGCCTGAGCCGGCTGCAGAGCGGCGAAGCGGCAACGGCGTTTTTTTGATTGATAATGTCGCTTAAAAAAAGCCGGCTGAAAAGGGCGGTGTCGTCCGAAAGCCCAGCTTTACTTATCGCAAGATTATAGTTCCGGGTCAACTCTTCAATTGCCGAGGCGAAAGAGAGTCCTGGCGTGGTGCTGATCGCGAAAAAGAGCTCGTCGCACCCGTTTGGGGTTGAAAATCCGGCTGACTGGATTCGATCGCCGAAAGATTCTGTTGTGACCATGATCTTCCCTATACTGTTCAATACAGCGCTAACGGCATTGACCGGACGACCTCATTATCCATGCTCGTGATGACGGCTATATAGGCCGCATGGGCCAGTTTTTGTGATCGTAAAGAGACTGCGCTTTTTGTAACCAGCGCATCCAGTCTCGCTCTATAGACGGTTTTTCCGTTGAGATCGTAGATGTTAAGAGCGTACGCGCTACCCGCCGTTTTGTTTACGAAAAGCACTCCGCCCGAAAACCGAAGGGTCACCGGAAAAGCAACCGCCGGGTTTGTCAGGTATTGATCAAGGATTCGGCGCCTGACCTCGGTAGTCGGGAGCGGAACATCGGATTCCACGCCGGATGGGTTCTGCAGATTCGTGTCGATGGCCGGCCACACCAGCTGGCCGGCGCGCTGTTCGGTCTCTTTTGAATAGGCGCCCAGTTCATTTGAGTTGCAATCGAGCCAGAGTACGACGCTGCGGAACTCAGTGGCGGTCAGGTTGACATTGTAATGGCTCGGAAACAGGTCTTTGTACATCCCGGCGTACCGGGCGCCGACCCTGCCCGGGATGGAGCGCGAGCCGCCGTGGATGGGCGTAATGATGTCGTCGGTCAGGTAGGTGTTCGAATTTGACGGAAAGTAAAACGCATAGGGGTCGAGGCTGGCATAGGACATCGAAGGGCCTTTGCCTTGCGAGGCGTGACAGGAGGCGCATTTTGCCGTAAAAATCGGCTTTACCAGCCGGTGAAAGTTGATTGGTTCCAGGCCGCCGGCTTCGGGAACGAGCTTTGAAGGCGCCCTGCGGAGCGCGAGCGGGTTTGATATGGGCGGCGGGGCATTCCATTTGTCCTCGTGGCACCCGAAACAGCTCACCTGTTCCCCCGCATGCACATAGGTGCCGCTGCGCATGGACTGTACGGCGCAGCCGAGGGAATCAAGGAGCTGGAAGTAGATCTCCTTGCCCACCGGCGCCTCAAAATAGGCACTGCCGTCTGTTTCAACCGGGACCGTGCCGAGCGCCATCCGTGCCAGGCTTTCACCGGCGAACCCGATGCGCGGCATGTTCATTATGGGCTGCTGTTCCGGGAAAATCTGGATGATCCGCAGCGATTTTATTGTGACTCCGGTCGGGAGCGGAAGGTCCGACTGGTAGACGTTCATGATGCTGACGGTCGCCCGGTAATGAGTTGTCAGGGTCGCGCGGTCGCCCTGCCAGGTCCTTGAGGTGAGCGCCGGAGGCGAAGTACGGGCCCTGAGCGGGATGGGTTCAAGCGGGCGGAAAGCGGTTGACGTGTACAAAACCTCCTCGTTGCCCGAAGCGTCGCACAGGATGATCGAATTGTCCTTGTTGCACAGGAAATAAATCTCGCTCAGCGGCCACGGGGTACCATAAGGCCCGGCGGCGTCGGGCCAGTATGTCTGGTTTGATGTTATTCCTTTTATCTGTGACATCTTGTTGTCGTCGCGAATGTTCGGGTCTATCACTATGACCTGCCCGAAGTGGTGCCCGTGGTGGGGGCCGGCGATCGCAGAATATTTCGGAGAGTTAGGGATCGCTCGTATCTGAAATTCCGCGTCGGGGCGAGAATATTTTTCATTCACCCAGGCGGACCCTGTTTGGGTGGACTGGGGGTTCGGGTAATTTCCGTGAAAGGAGCGCGGATTGGTCCCATCCGGCCCGCATATCCAAAGGTGATGGGCGATGCAGTCGTCGCGATCGATGTAGTCCCAGCGGGTATAGACGATCATGCCGTTGTTGTCGACGCTCGGCGACCACTCGTTGGTTTCGTGGTAGCTCAGGGGATATATGTCGGAACCGTCGGCCTTCATGCCGTACAGGGTGTAAGTGGGGCAGGGCCGCGCGCCGCTGCACCGCAAATAGCCGCCGCGGCGTTCGGAGATGAAGGCGATCCTGCCGCCGGGCAGCCAGCACGGGTCGAAATCGTTTTTGCTCATGTTCATGAGCAGCGGGTTGGCGTTGTAATACGTTCTGCCGTCGGTCAACTGGGTGAGGCCGGTGCCGTCCGCGTTGACTTTAAATATATGGTAGCAGCTGTCAACCTGGTTCGACCAGGCGAACAGAATTGTTTTACCGTCGTACGAGAGGTCCGGTGAGATGAATTCGCCGGGCGTCAGGCTTCTGCCCGCAAGGCGGCCGTTTTGTACCGTGGCCCCACTAAGGAGGTTTACCAGTGTTGAGCCCGATCCGGAAAGCGTGCCGATGTGGTAGGTTTCGTCGTTGTTGTAATCACCGGTCCAGGCCTGGGTCGCCCAGCCCGCGCCCACATAGTCGAACTGGTTCAGTCCGGTGCCGATGGTGCGGTCGTTCACCGTGACGGTGGTTCCCGAAACGATCGTGACAAAGTCGGGAACGACATACGTTCCGGTGCTGGCGGCATTTTTGGTCCCCGTGACCCTGACTTTGAGCACGTGGCTGCCTGATGTCAAGGTCGGGCTCGCGTACACGAGCGCCTGCATCGCCTCGGTTGCCGCGTAAAAATCCGCGCTGGTCTCCGCGCCGCTGTCTATGGAAACGGCCGCGATGCCGTGCCCCGGGTTCTTCCGGCCGTAGAGGTTTATCTGCGTTCCGTTGAACCGCACAAGGAAGTAATCCGCGGAGGTGACGCTTGACTTTATCCCGGCGAGTTTGTAGAGTCCGCCGCCGTTTTGCGCGTCCCACCCGTACCACTGGTCGCACATGTGGAAGTCGCCGGAGGCGGTCATCCATCCCGCGAAAATGAGGGTGTCGAAATCGACGGCCGGGTTCACGTTTATCAGGAGTTCCCGCCTGAGCGCGCAGGTCTGCAGGTAAAGTGTCTTGCGCTGTTCCTCGTTTGCCGCTACTGTTTTGGACAACCCCTGCCTGGCAAGGGACTGCCGAATGCCGGCAAGACGTTTTTCGTGAGAGGCAAAACGCGCGATGAGCTGCGGGTTCTGTTTTTCAAGGTTGTGGAGGAGCGCCGTTGTCCGCCGCAGGGTCACATCGAGCGGGTCGCGGTCTTCCGGGAGTATCATGACATTGCGGTCCGCGACATATCGATCGTCGAGGTCTGCGGACTTTTTTGAAAGTGAAGCCGCAACCTGGGCATTCAGCTGGTCGTATTGTTTGAGCCACTCGTCCTGGACGGATTCCGGCGACATCGCGACGATTTTATTTTCCGCGCCTGCGACAACGCATACGCCAATGAACAGTACCGAAAGGATTCCTGCAGCAGATCTTTGAAACTGGTTCATGTTCATTGAAAGCATCCTTCGACAAGCTCGGCAAGAGCGGATCTACCTATTCTCAATTGTCTGATTAATAGCAATGGAACATCCGCGTATGCATTCTACCGGCATCCGGGAAAGACAAACCGCTCGGTCTGCTGCACGGTTCCTGCCACAACGCTGACAAGCAGTATCGCGAACGTCCTTTTTTCGGCAACAGGCCCCACGGAAAACCTGTGAACGGCTTCCTTGTTGCATGACGTGAACAAACCGCTCCAGATCACCCTTCCGGCAGGGTCTGCCACGCTGACACGCCAGCGCCCCTGAACGCCTGCCACTTCGAAACAGCTCCCCCCTGTAAAGCGAATCAGCCGATGACGCGGGGCGGCTTCATCCTTGACAATCCCGGCCGCGCCCACCGGCGGCAGAACAGGCGCAAGCGTTCCTTCCCTGTCCGAATACAGCAGTCTGGTATCAAGGCTGTCGAGAACAAGCACGCCGTGAAGCGAAGACACGAGCGTGGAATCTTGTTTCCAGTAGGAAACGGCCCTGGTGAGTCCGCTGTCTATTTCTATAAGCTGATACCCGGATCCACCATGCCCTGTTCCGTGTCCCTGCCAGTTCGCGACAACGATATTGCCGTTTTTGAGGATCTGAAACCCTGCAAAAAAATTCGGATTCGCGTTTTTCCAGAAATCATCACCCTGGTAATTGACCTGGGCAGGGAACTTTTTTATGATGGTTCCGGATGCGCCGGCCAGAACCATCTGGCCGCCATAGCCGTTGGAAATAAGCGTATTGCCATTCGGCAACCGAACCCCCATATACGGCTCGCCGCCCGCATTGGTCTCCCATATTTTCTTTCCGGTCGAATCGAATTCGCACATCATGCCGGAAACTTTCCCGCCGATAATGAACGAATGTTTGACGGTCGGCCTGCATATCCGGACGCTGGCATCAAGTGCGAGAACAATTGAATCAAGCACCCTGCCCGAGGAATCTGCTTTTATAATTTTTGCGGGACTTCCGTCACGCGCGAGAAAGGTGACGTTCGGCGTGAGGCGGAAAGCGGAATTGATGCCATCCGATACTCCGATGACATTAACGCGTCTCAACTCGGCTCCGGTGAGTACGTTGTATTCGGTGTAACCGGTGCCGAAGTTGTCGCTCACCATGACCCTGTCGTTTCCAACAAGCTGCAGGTCCCGGTTCGGACCGGTAACAGACCATTTCTCCAGCGGGTTGTTCATGTTGACATAGTGTATTCTTCCATTGCCTTCGTCGGCAATCAGCACACGGTGTCTCATAGGGACCGGCGCCTGCGGAAATGCCGGTTGGGTCAAAACCGCCAGGACAAACGCTATTCCCGCCAGAGAAACGGATTTCATTTTTCCCTCCATGCTGTCCATGACCGGCTAACGGTACACCGCAAGCAGCGATTCCTGAAAATCGTTGCCCGAAAAAACCCGGACAATATAGGTGCCGCGTGCCAGCGGCAATTTTTTCATGTCAACCGAATACTGTGCGAACCCGCTTTGAGGCTTCTGCTGATAAACCCGGCGGCCGCTCAGATCGTACAGTGCAACGGAAACAGCCCGAAGGTCCGGATTCGAAACGGTGATGACGGATCCATGCTGCCGGACAGCAAGCGTCACCCGCTGAGCTTCGTGAGACCACGGTCCGCTGTTCCGGTTGCTCACCTCGCCCGGAGCCGGGAAATTCTTCTCTATCCCCTGGATATTGTTCGTGTCGATGTCGATTTCCGGCCACACGATTTTCCCGGCCTTCTGGTCGGCAATCTTTGCGGCATTATACGCACAGAGCTCGTTGGAGTTCAGATCCATCCACAGGGTGATGCGCCGCAGTTCCTGTGCGGTAAGCTTTACATTATGGTGGGTGCTGTCGCAGTACGCGGTCAGCTTGGAATACACCGCGCCGTACTGGTTGGGCAGCGACCGGGAACCGCCGTGAAGCGGTGTGAGAATGTCGCCGTTGACAAAAGGATTCCCCGGCCCGGTCCAGGAAAAGGTGTAATTCGCCAGACTGGCATAGGTCATGTCGGGCCCCTTTGCCTGCGATGTGTGGCAGGGCGTGCATTTGGCATCGAACACCGGCTTGACCGTACGGTAAAATCCGATTGGTTCAACGGTCGTTCCGATCTCCGGCGCAAGCTTGGACGGAGCGCGTTGTGTTGCTATCCTGGGCGAGAAGGGGGGCACCGCCTGCCATTTGTCTTCATGACAGCCTACGCAGCTCAACTGCTCGCCCGCATGAACAAAGGTCCCTGCACGCATCGTGCGCACCGCAAGCCCCTTCTCGTTAAGCAGCTGGAAATATATCTCCTTTGCAACGGGTGCCTCGCAGTAGACGCTGCCGTCGCTCTCAACCGGCACCGTGCCCAGGGATAGCCGCACAAGGCTTTCCGAAGAATACCCCACCTGCGGCGTATTGATAACCGGATTGAACTGCGGAATGACTTGCACGATGCGCATGGATTTTATTGTCGTGCCAGCAGGCAAAGCCATGTCGCCCACGCGCACGTCCATAACGGTGAGGGTGGCGCGCAGATGGTCTGGAAGACCTGACCGCTGCCCCTGCCAGGTTTTTGGGGGCAGGACAGGCGGGGCTTTGCGCGCTGTCAGGGGAATCGGGTCCTGTGGCCGCCAGCCATTATTGTCATGGTACAGAACCTGTTCATTCCCGTTCTTGTCGCGGTAAATCAGGTCGTTTCCCTTTCCGCACAGGAAAACTGCCTCGGACAGAGGCCAGGGAGTCGCGTAATTATGGTTCGCGTCATCAAGACCGTCCCACCACCATGTGATGCCGGTTGTCACGCCCTTAACTTGCGCCATTTTTCCGTCATCCGCGATGTTCGGATCGACGAGCACGATTTCCCCGACAATCGGTGAATGATGCGCCCCGGCCGTTGCGACATACTTGGTGGAAGGCGACGGGCATGCCCTGAATTGAAATTCCGCATTCGGGCGGTAAAACCTTCCGTCGGTCCAGCCCGAACCGGTCATGGTCGATTGCGGCAGCGGATAATTGCCGTGCGGCGACCGCGGATCGGTGCCGTCGGGGTAGCAGGTCCACATATGGTGCGCAATGCAGTCGTCTCTGTCAACATAGTCCCAGCGCGAGTACACCAGCCTGCCGTCGTTGGCAACGCTGGGTTCCCATTCGTTGGTTTCGTTGTAGCTGATCGGATACATGTCGGTGCCGTCCGCATTCATGGAATACAGGGTGAAGGTGGCTTTTTCGTAGGTGTGGCACCGTCCGTAGCCGCCGCGGCGCTCCGAAATGAAGGCAATCCTTCCGTCCGGAAGAAAACACGGATCAAAATCCTCCTTGCGGCTGTCCATGAGCGGGCTGAAATACTGCCCGCTTAGCCCGTCTGTCAATGCAACAAGGTTCGTGCCGTCCCTGTTCACTTTCATGATATGCCAGGTCTTGTCCAGGGAATCGGTCCAGGCAAACAGGATGGTTTTCCCGTCAAACGAAACTTCGGGCGACAAAAACGCGCCGCCGGCCAGCTTTCTTCCTTTCAGGCGATTGTTGGTGGGGCTCGACTGAATGACGGCATCTTTCAGAAAATCAACCACCACCGGATTGCCTGACTTGATTCCCGTAAGCAGGTAGATTCCCGCATTGTAATACGCATAATAGGCAAAATGGGAATTGACGCAATGGTTTTCGCAGTTTGGGAATTTCCAGGTGATGAAAAGCAACGTATCGAAATTCATGAGCGGATCGTTGATCACAAGCTGGCGGTTGAGCGCGCTTGCCTGCATGAACAGCTCCTGCCGGGATGCGCTTGCATATGCCGCAGCAGTTTTTGCCAGGCCGGCGCGGGAATTCTGCCGGGAAAGAGCAGCCAGTTTCTTTTCAAAGTCGGCGAACATCGGAGCATCGGACCGTTTCTTTATATCATTCAGCAGACACTGGGTGCGGCGTAGCATCACGTCGGCTGCATCGCGGTCAGAATCCAGAATAAGCGCGTTCGTGTCGAGTATCGCGCTTCGCGCGCGCCCGCCCCCCATTGCATCTTGTGCCTGCAATTGACCGATTTGCTGCGAAAGCTCGGAGAATTGCCGTTTCCAAGACGTGTTGACCTCAGCTTGCGTAAGCGCGGAAATGTCGGCTTCGGATGCGGTGGACAATGATAGAGAAACCGCGACAAGGGCAAACGCCCAGAGACACACTGGCTTTGTGATAACAGTCATCTATGGCCTCCTCTTTTCCTAAAAGCTCACCTTGGCAGTTGAAAAAAATATAACAAGAAACAATTCCGTTTTACCATTTTGCAAACGTAATTGACCTGACAAACTCCTTTGCACTCATCCTACAGATATATGATCCAGGTACAACCATTCAGGGGAAAGGCGACCGTCACCGCACGAGCGGAGATGGCAGTGGCAAGAAGCGCAATAAAAGCCCCTGTGCAGAAAGAATAGGTTTTACCGGATGATTGTTTCACAAAGACTCCCCTTGCGTCAGATGAGCTGTGCGGAGATCACAATTATCAGTGCGCAAATCGTCACCATGGAATTCTACTTAAAGACAACCAGAGCATCGTTCGCCTTCTGGTTGGCATAGCAGAGCAGAATCCAATCAGCGCTGAGAGGAACATTCTCGACGCGGACTTCGTCGATCATACCATTAAAAAACCGATTCATTTCCGGTAAAAAGCCGATCGTTACGTTTCTGGTTGTGTCATCCGGCATTTTGGGAGTCTCAACCAAAACTGTCACAGTTCCGCTGACGAGGGCCCCGTCGATAAAGAGATACTGGGCATCGTTTTCCCGGACACCCACGATATATTTCCAGGTTCCCGCCGAGGCGGACGAACGTGTAAATTGCCAGACCGAATCCTTATAAATAAAGAACTCAAATTCACTGGTGTATCTTATTTGCAAAGCATATTGATAATCGCCTTTCGCCACAATCGGCTGGGAGAGCGAGTCGAGCGTATCCGTATAAACCCAGGCGGAAAAGGAATAATTGCCGTTGCCGTAGTAATCAAGCTTGCCGGCCGCGGTGTTCGGCAACGTTATCCCGCTTGAAATGCCATTGAATCCCTGCGCGATGCCGATAGTCCCCGCCACCGCGGACGCGGAACTCATGCCCGAGGGCGCGCCATCGAAATGGTTTGCCGTCGCGTCATAGACCGTGGTATTTCCGGGTTCAGACAAATGCCATACGCCCTGGAACCCGGCCGCAGTATCAAAAACCGCCCGGCTGTTTGAAAGCGACGCGGCGCTTTTGTTCCCCCAGAACATGGTGATGTAATGCGTGCTGTCGTTGCCGAAGACCGTATCGACCCTCACCCAGATTTCAGCCGCACCGGCGGAGGCATCCCAGCGTTCTATTTCGTAGGGAAGCGGGCTGTTGTCGGGCTTGGTGAACCGGATGTCCCCGCCGCCGGTTTGCGCGAGACCGAAATCGAAAACTCCTGACGTCAACCGGACGAGCACCGGGAACCCGTAGACATTTCCGGAAATCCCCGCGCCGGATGCCGTAGTGTTGAGAAACAGCTTCTTTGAAAACGACCAGCCGACCCGAGGAATATCCGTTATGTTGCCCGGCATTGCCGTCACGCCACGGATGTCGCTTGCAGCGACCGTTGAATCAGCGCAAGCAACGCGGAGTTCGTAGGTTGCCCCGGGCAGGTCGTTAAGTGTAAAATTCCCTGATGAATCGACAGGCGCCAGCCTTTCTAATCCATCAACCTGAACATAGCGCTTTGCTTGTGGTTTGACGGACAAGTCTACCGTTCCGGCAATGGTTGCATAGGGCCTGCAGGTATCAGTGCCCGCGTCAACGGATTTCATGGTTTCACCCACGGTGCATGCGGCCAGCAGAGCGGATGAACGCCTGTCGTTCACTTCAAGGAAATAACTTCCACTATCAACAGAATCGATTGAATACCGCCCAGAATCGTCGGTGACGGTGTTGTAAACAGGTCCATCCTGCGCCGTCTGCCCCGGAAGGGGCAGGAGGAAACGGTCCGTCCGCAACCTGACCACGGCCCCCGCAACGCTTTTGCCGCCAGGATAAAGTGCACGGCCCGACACGCGAGCTTGCGGATTGCCGATATCGGCCCCGCCGCCCGCGACAATGGGTTTGGAACACGACAGCAGGGAAATAATCCAGGCAGCGCAGCAAACGAGGAGCGCAAACATCCTGATCTCTACTAATTTTTCCCTAGTCATTGCTGCCGTCCTGCGGTGCCTTGAGCCGCTGGGGCCTGTCTTCTTTTACTAAAGGAAAGAACTGGAAATTCAACTGATATACCTCATCAGCATTTTCACTGTGCTCTGCCATGGCAAGGAGCTCCAGCCTGAAATTGCGCATCAGCTCCTTCAGCTTCGGGACCTCGCTTTTTGCAATGCGCAGTGTCGTTCCGGAAATTTCCCGCTTCGCAGCGGGGAAACGGGTAATAGCCTCTGCGCCCAATTGAATCATCTGACGATGAAAATGCGCTGCTTTTACCGACGTAACCGCAGCATCGGACCTGATCGTTGCATTAACCGGACGCCAGCCATCGCCATGTTTTTCAATCAACCCAAGGTGCCGCAGAAGCCTTATCGACAGAGCAGCTTCACGGGGTGTTATGTTCGGCTGTATTGCCCGCGCGATCCACTTTGATGAATTCCGTGCATCAGGCAACGCGACGATTTCACGAATCGCCAGGTGCCACCATTTTTCAAGAACATCGTAATATTCAGTTCCCAGGCGCGAAACCTTGGACGTTTCCTTGATCCGGGCGATTTCCCGGAGGCACTCCTCTTTTTCGGTCAGCGCCTCGGCAATTCCAAAACGGACCAATAAAAAGAAAAACTTCCGTTCTTCGGCGGTCAGTCGAAAAGCCGCGGCAAAACGCTCTGCCGTGGCCAGGCTCAAGTGGCGTTTGCCTACCATCACATTTTTTAGCACATTGGGCGATTTCAGCCCCGCCTTGTCTACAATGTACCTATGTGAGAATACACTGGAAATGCTTTTGTGATACGCGAACAAATCGGCAAGAAAACGCCGATAGTCGTAATATTCACAGATAGAAGGTCTTTTGTTCTTGGTAGTCATAGTGACATCACTAATATACCAAATATCGGGCAAAAATCTTGGATAAAGATCAAAAAGTGTAGCCTTAGAGAATACAACATATCGCCGGCAATTCTCGCAAAGCTTTATTTGTCCGGACGTCTGCGCCATTATGGCCGAAGGAGAGGCTTCTCAATGAAGTCCAAGCGTTTCATTTCCTCACGATTCCCGATGCTCGCCTTCATTATCGAACGAGTCGAGCGCGACATCGGTTCTCGTGTTGAGCGCCTGATTATCCGGCACGAGCATGCCCACCACCTGATGAAAAAATCGTCCGGGTGGTTGATGTTGTTGCCGGTCATGTCGCGGAAGCCTTGTGCTTGAGCAGCTCCTGATGCACGCCGGTCATGTTGACAAGCCCGGTTCCAACGCCGGTGAGCTGCTGCAAAACAGTCGTATAACTGGCCTGTATGCCGGAAAATCCGGTCTCTGGATTGGCAAGGGCCGGCGACACGAGGGTAAAGAACCACGGCCATAGGCCGTGGCTTTGATGATGGGTAAAAGGGCAAACGACATAATGGATGGTGCGCGGCACCACTACCAAACCCTTACGAAACTATTGTGAGAAACCCCGAAATCAAAGAGCCGGAGGC
>Ga0182027_10001727_pt1 | contig 36038 bp, 23 predicted proteins | sample 712E1DmetaG_FD_121300 | JGI IMG/M metagenome (GOLD analysis project Ga0182027, IMG submission 121300) | Permafrost microbial communities from Stordalen Mire, Sweden - 712E1D metaG (Illumina Assembly) | ecosystem: Environmental > Terrestrial > Soil > Wetlands > Permafrost | place: Sweden...
AAACCCGGAAATTGGCTTTGCTCCTCCTAAAACCAAATCAAAGCCCCCACATCTCACCCCCAAACGCCCCGCCCAGCGCCCCCACCGCCGCTCGAAGTGAGCAATCGGAGACCTTCGACGCTAACAGCAGCCTCTTCGGGCGTCCGCTCCTGGCGCCTGGCGCCTGGCGGCGCGGCCCTAAACCCTCCCGGCGGTTCTCTTCCCACTGGCGGGGCGGAAGTTCGCCTGTGCGGGCGCCAGTCGTCGCGCGCAGTGAACACTCCTGTTAACGGTAAAGTAAACGGTGTTATAGTGATGCTAAATGGCACGGAAGCGTGAATCGCCAGACCAGGATTCGCGCCCTGTCGTCCGCATGAAAGATATTGCACGCGATCTTGCCGTATCTGTCGTTACTGTCTCAAAGGTCGTGCGGAACCACAGCGACATAGGCGCCGAAACTCGCGATCGGGTTCTGAAACGCATCAAGGAACTGAACTACAAGCCGAATCCGGCCGCACGGGCCCTCGTCACCGGCCGTACGTACTCGATCGGCTTTATAGTCCCCGACTTGGTGCATCCCTTCTTCGGCGAAGTGGCGAAGGGAATTTCACAGGTGCTGCGTACGAAGGGCTACAGCCTGCTGATCTCTTCGTCGGAGGAGAATCCGGAACTGGAGCGGAAGGAAATTGAGCAACTGCTGGCGCGCCGGGTCGATGCGCTGCTCATCGCGTCGACACAGTCGACCATCGGAACCTTCCGGCAAATTGAGGAACGCAATACGCCGTACGTGCTGATCGACCGCCAGTTCTACGGTCTATCGGCCAACTTTGTCGGTGTCGACGACAAGGCCGTTGGCGACTTGGCAACCGAACACCTGATTGCGGCTGGTTACCGCCGCATAGCCCACATTCGGGGATCCGAAGTGAGTACCGCACTGGGGCGGCTGGAAGGTTACCGCCGCGCTTTGGCTCGGAACAATCTGGCGTTGCCGGCTGAGTACGTTGTCGCCGCCAGAGCCAGTGACGAGGCCGGCTATGTAAGCGGGTATCAGGCCATGCTGAAACTCGTGCGGCTCGACCCTCGTCCCGACGCTGTCTTTTGCTACAACGATTCGACCGCGATGGGCGCCATGAAGGCGATCGTTCAAGCCGGTCTGCGCATGCCGGACGACATTGCCGTAATTGGCTGCGGCAATGAATGGTATGCGCCGGCGCTGCGCGTGCCTTTGAGCAGTGTCGATCAGCAGAGCGTATGCATCGGCCAGCGCGCCGCCAAGGTCGCCGTGAGCCTGGTGGGATCGAAAGGCGCCCCTGTGCGGCCGAAGATTGTCCTGCTGCAGCCCAAGGTGATTGTCCGCGAGTCGACATCCAGATCGCGCTGAGATGCGCTTTCGCAATTCTGAGGGGTCCACGCTACCGGGAAACACGGTTCTGTTCGACCAGTAACAACGCGCAAGGCCGCGCTGGACAGCGCGGCGTGATGGCGGTCGCTATTGCTGATAAGAAGCGGCGTGGAACATCTCCACAACCGGTCTTCTCTCCGTGCGATACGCTCGGCGTGATGATTCGGCGGGGCGGTTTGCCGGCCCCCGTTCTCGGGGGCCGGCAAGCCGGTTAGTTGTCAGAAATTCAGCTTCAAACCAAGCTGACCGGTTCGGGGATTGTTCGCCTGGCCGGAGACCAGTCCGAAGGTCTGGTTTCCAGGTGAGTAACTTGAGTTTCCACCTGAAAACACGACACGGTTGAAAACGTTGAAGTACTCTGCGCGAAACTGTAGACTCACCTTCTCGGTGAATTTGAAGTACTTACTGACGTTCATATCCTCGTCATAGGAGGGGAAGCCGAAACAGTTGTCGAACGCACGCGGAGCGTCGCCGAAGGTGTAGTCGGCCGGCTGAGTGAAGGCCGCAAGATTGAACATCACGTCCTTGGCCGGATCGAAATTGCTCTTGCTCTTGCAGGGGTTGACGCCGGAGACCACGTTGGGCCTGTTGCCCCCGTTGTACAGCGGCAGCACGTTGCTTGCGCCGAAGCTGACCGGACTTCCGCTGCTGTAGCTCAGCACCCATCCGAGTTGCCAGCCGCCCACGGCATACCTCATAGGACCTTTGCTGGACAGCAACTTCTTGCCGGGGCCGATGGGTAGCTCGTAGGTGCCGGCGATGTGGAGAGAGTTAGGAACGTCGTTGGGGTCAATACTCCATTCCGCTTTCCGATTGTACGTATTGATGGGCGCGGCGTTGAAGGTACTGAAGCCGGAACTGTTATTGGACATCATTTTGGCGGCCGCGTAGCTGACCAGGAATGTCAGCCCTTGCGTGTACCGTTTCTGGGCGGTAATTTGAAACGACTCGTATTCCGAGACGCCGCATTCATCGAAATTGCTGGTAATACCCTGATATTGCGGGTATGGCCGCAAAGCCTGCGCTACGCTCCCCGTGAAGCCAGGATATGGAGACTGGATTCCGGCGGCCTGCGCTTGCGGAGAATTGATGTCAGCGAGCAGTACGCTCCCGAGAGACAGGTAGCTCGGATTGACCTGGTTCAGATTCTGCAGAGCAGAGGGCAGACGGGACGCGTGATTGCCGACATAGGCCGCGCTCAATACGATCCCGCCAGGCGCTTCGCGCTGGACTCCGACCGTCCAGTTCTGCAGATACGGAACGGTCCCTTCATAAGCAGCGAGGTAATTGACATTCTGCCCGTTGCCCGCACTGGGATTGAATGTGGGAGTTGCCAAGGCCGGTATGGGACTGTCGATCGATCCGTACCCCGGCGTGATGCCAGAGTTCGGCGAAACATACACGTCCTGAGCCGTCAGTCCGTTGAAGTACCCTTGTACGACTTTGTTCGTGCCGAACTCCGAAGCGCCGCCGTTCAGGTAGACGAGGCCATAGCCGCCGCGGATAACCGTTTTCTTATCCCACGAGTAGGCAAAGCCTATACGCGGAGCAACATACTTGAAGTGAGTAGTCGCGATTTGGTCCGTGCCCGGGCACCCGGCACTACAACTGCCCAGCTTCTCAAGCGCCCCCGGGATGCCGCCGGCGCCAGGATTGGGAGCGTTAGGATCGAAATACACGATGTTGTTGTTCTTTTCCGTGAATGGAACGAAGATGTCCCAGCGCGCTCCCAGGTTCAGGGTCAGCTTCGGGGTGACTTTGAAGTCATCCTGTATGTATGCCGCCCCGTACCAACTGCGCGGCTGCAACGCGTAAGGGCCCTGGATCGTAGCGCTGTCGGCCAAGCCCAGCAGGAAGCTGGCAAATGGGTCGCCATAGGCCGTGTAATTCGGGGAACCCGGCAGGGATGTGGTCTCGTTGGTGAAGCTGAAGGATCTGCTGTCGAAATTGGAGTTGTTCTGGTAGGGCCGGCGCGCCTCGACTCCGATGTTGAAGGAATTCTTGCCCTTCAGCCAGAGATAGTTGTTAACGAGGCCCACGCCTACTTTGCGGTTCAGGCCGCCTTCACTAGCGACTCCAATCGGAACCGGAGCGGCCACTGGCCCGCTGAACGAGTAGAGCGGGAAGACGTCGCCTTTCGGTACGCCCGGAATGTTGACGGTGGTGTCAAATTCGTGATGATATTGCGGACCGAGAGCCCCAGCGTAGCTCACTCCGGCGGTCATAATGAGATTCGCGCGAATGGTGAAGGTGTAGTTCACCACCCCGGCCAGTTCCCTTTCGGGAATCAAAGTAAAGCCGCCGAGCGGGCCGGCGATGTTGCCATCCTGCACGGCTGACTTGTCGTCGATATCCTTCCACATGGTGTAGCTGAGCTGCTGGCGGGAGCCAAAGTTGTGGTCCAGCCGGAGCGACCAGGTGTTGTCGTTAATGGGAATACTGGTGATCCCAAGACCGATGTTGTTGACCAGACCGCCATAGGCAGGCAGCGGGATCAGAGCGGTAAGCGCGGCGGCGGTGGGGCTGATCCGGTCAGCCGGAATCACGTTCCCGGGGAACTGAGTCCGGTTGGTCCCGCTGGCGGGATCGTAAATCGGAATCGTGTTTCCGCTCGAGTCCACAAGGCCGGAGAAATCCCCCGTCCGCATGGCCGGGGTGGGCACTGTTTGCAGCCCGGTGAGCGGTGCGCCGCGGAACTTATAGCCGGAGTACGTGAAATCGAAGAAGGTCTTATTCTTGCCGTTGTACACCTTCGGTATCCAGACCGGGCCGCCGACGTTGAAGCCATATTCGTTTTGACGATTGATACTCACCGTCGGAGAGAAGAACGAACGCGCATCCAACACGTTATTGCGGAAATACTCGTGCAGGTTGCCATGGAGTCCGTTTGTGCCGGACGAGAAGTTGTAATTGGCAACGCCCTGCCCGTGACCGTACTGCGCGGTGAAGACCGACGTTACGACTTTGAACTCATTCACGGCATCATAGGGAGGATTCGAGTTCTCCTGCCACCCCTGGCCCTCGGAAAAGACGAAAGGCACCCCATTGTAGAACACCTCATTCGCGAAATCGACGCCGCCATTGAAGCGGTGGCTAAAGCCACTACCAGTCGCGCCTGGAACCAGGAGACTGAAATTGTCGATCTGCCTGCGCATGGCCTGGCCGGCGAGACCGCTGCTGAGCTCGAGCGGCAGGTCCGTGACCATCTTCTCCTCGAGGGCGGTTCCAAACTCGGCCTGATCGCGATTCAGCTCGGCCACGTCCTCATGCACTTCGATCGCTTCCTGTGTACTGCCGAGTCGCAGTTCGAAGTCGAGACGCAGCTGCTGTCCTACCTCAAGCTTCACGCCGTCACGGTTGACCGGCTGGAAGCCAGTAGCGGTGACGAGGATTCTGTAAGTACCGACGGGCAGCGTGGAGACCGAGTAGTAGCCCTCCTGATTGGACGTTACAGTTTGTTTGAAGCCCGTATCCTGATTAGTGATAGCGGATGTTGCGTGGGGTACGACGGCACCCGACGAATCCGTAATAACCCCGTCAATCCGAGCGTTTTGAGCCATGGCGATGCCCATGGCAACAATGAACACTAGGAAAAGCAGTTTTTTCATTTTATGTCCTCAGCCACGGGAGTGGCGGTTGCGTTTGTATTAGCAGTGACGTTCGTCAAATCGCACTGCGAATTGACGAATGTCTGGAGACGGCTCCGCTGCAGAATCCCTGAATGCGCTTCTTTCCGGGCGGAGTTTGGTATGAGATTCAGGGGCAATTGATGAATCCGGTCCACGTCACGGAATGCCGGCAAAACATGACCTTGCCTGGGGGTAGCGGGCGATAGGGCAGCGCGCGGCAGGAGGGAGCCGGCGCTCGGCACAGGCCGTGCATCCAACCCGAGACTACGCATCGGGTGGTGCAGCGACTCCGAATAGTCCGGAATCATCGCGGCTGTAACAGATCTGTGGGACTGATCCAAAAGCGGTAACTGCGGGGCAATGTCCGGGCGGTGTTCCGGTGTGGGGAAGCGCGTTTTCAGCGCGCGGTGCTGTGGATCGTCCGACGAACTGACGACACGAGAGGCTACCGCGCAGTCCGCCAAGGGCGGCCGCCCGGCCGAATCATCTACAACCACCGGCTTCGAAGCCACGCTTTGTCCCCTTCGAGGCATTCCATTGGAGCCACGAGTTCAATCGCTGCTCCACGTTGCCGCCCGGGCGAACCGTGCGGCATCCCACCGCGAGCACTTTTATACTCTTGGAGCTTCCGTTACAGTTAACGTTGACTAAATATACTTCGCTGCCCCGGAGATGTCAAGCAGGAATTTCTTAATCCCGAGGCCGCCCTTCCTATTAAGAAATGTCAATCAAGCGCGTTCTGGTGCGCCAAGTTGGGGCAGGCGAGCGTGGCGGGCGAGGTAACGCAGGCGACCAAGGACAGCCAACAACCGGCGCCGACGATCGGTGATATGCTGCTGAACAGGAGCGAGAGCCGGCAGGAGGCGCTCCGACACTTGAGCCGGTCTTTCGACATAGGCCGGAAGCCGGTGCAGGCGGTCCTGTATATGGACAAGTTGCTAGCGCTCCAGGGTGGCAACGAGCGGGGCGCGACTTTGTTCGAGCGGGTCGCGCCACTGGATCCCGAGGAGCCGCCCGTTGACCATCAACACGCCAAGCTATACCGCAGATCGAAGCGCACGGCGGGAGGGTGGGAGCCACTGGCCAGCGTCGAGAAGTTAAACAACCATGCGAAGTGACAGGGCGCTCCGCGCGCTCCCGTTGTGGCTTTTGATTACCGCGCTGTGGAGCACGGAAGCGGCAGGGCAGGGCGCGCCGGAGACTGCGTGGCAGGAGACGGAAGGGCGCATCGAATTCTACCACCGGGCCATTGAGGCCGAACCCCGCCGGCCGCTGTTGCATTTCCAGTTGGGCCTGCAACTACTTGATTCGGGCAAGCTTGACGAGGCGCGCGCGGCGCTAAGCGAGGAGCTACGGCTGAACGCGGGGAACCAGCGCTGCCGCGTAGTGCTGGGCATGGTGAAGGTGCAACAGAAGGAGTACAGCGGCGCCATCGACGACCTGACCGAGGCGCTCCAGGCGGACGCGAGTTTGCAGCAAGCGTATTACCCGCTGGGGCAGGCGTGGTATCACTCGGGAGACTATCAGAAGGCGCGAGATTACCTTGAAAAAGCGGCTCAGTTTGAAGCGCCATCGGCGCAGATTTACGCGCTGCTGACGCGGACCTATACGATGCTCGGCGAGACGGCGCTGGCGACGCGGGCCGCGGAACAACATCGGGCTGCCCGCAGTCTGGCGCTGGCGCAGGCGGCGGCGACTCTGGGCTCCTGGGCGGAAGCGGAACGGCTGCTCTCCGAATTCTTGCGCACGTTCCCTCACGCGGCCAATGGGCTGTACTTGAAAGCGGTGGTCGAGTTCGACGGATTTCGAAGATTGCCGGAGGCCGAGGCGCTGCTGAAGGAAGTGATCGCGAGCAACGCCGCCGATATGAAAGCGCGCCGTCTGTTGGCCGTGCTGGAGTGGGCGAGCGGAGACACCGAAGCTTTCGAGAGGGATATGAAACAGGTGCTGGAGGCGGATCCGCAGGACGGGCAGGCGCACTACTATATGGGACGGTACTTACTAGAGCACGAGGCACTGAGTCCGGCTCGCGAGCACCTTGACATGGCCCTGCGACTGCGGCCCAGGGATTACCGCGTATATGCGGATCTGGCGCGGCTCGAGGAGGAGCAGGGGCATGCGGCCGAGGCCGAACGGCATTATCGCGCGGCTACGGAACTGTCCGCCGGACGATCCCCGGATGCGATGCTGGCATCGAGCTACGCTGCGTTTCTGATAAAGCAGCGCCGCTGCCCGGCCGCGGCCCACGTTCTGGAAGCCGTGGCCGCCGCGCCGGAGCCGCCGGCGGCGGTGCTGCATATGGCCGGCCTGTCCCAGGCCTGCCTGGGTAATCTGGATGTAGCCGCGAAGTACCTGGAGAGGGCGGAAGCGATCGAGCCAGCCGACGCCGATGTGCATCTGGCGCTGGCGGAAGTGTACGAGCGCACGGGGAAGAAGGAAGAGGCCGCGCGGCAGAGATCTCTTGCAAAGAAGCAACAATGACACAGCTTGGCAATTTCGTACGCGTCTTACTTTTGTGCGCCGCCACGGCTTTCGAACTTCAGGCCGGGCAGCCGGATAGTATCTGTTCGTCCGCGGAGCAAGCGGGTTTGCTTAGCGCGCAGATGACATCGCTTGCATCCGCCTCGAACTGGACGGACCTTGAACAAGCCGCGAGCCGCCTGATCGCCCGATGCCCGCAACTAGCGGCGGGGCATTACTGGTCTGGTGTCGCGCTACTGCGTCAAGGGCAAACATTCGCCTCGATCCGGGAACTGCGACGCGCGCTCGAGTCAGCAGATACTCCCGGTACGCGCCTGTTCCTTGCCGAGGCGTACATGTTCCTGAATCAACGCAAGTTTTTCGAGGAAGAGATAGCCCAGGTTCTGGCACGGGCGCCGGAACAACCCGGCGCCCACTACCTGGCCGGACTCTACGCTTATGCCACCCAGGAGAACTGGGAGAAAGCGGCCGGAGAGTTCGAGCAGGAACTCCGCCATAACCCCGAGCACTTCCAAGCCATGTCGTACCTGGGGCTTTGCTACAAGGCGTCCGGCCAGCTCGACCGGGCCGAATCGACATTCCAGAATGCGATAGTTTTGCTGGAACGTAAGAAAATGGAATTCGACCTGCCATACCAGCTCCTGGCCGCTCTATACCTGGACAAAGGGGACGACGCCAAGGCGCTACTTTACGCTAAGCGCGCCGCGGAGATCGATCCGAATTCGTTCAGGAACCGTTTTTTGGCCGGTAAAGCGGCGTGGCGGGCGGGAGATGCGGCTACGGCATTACGCGAATTGCAGGCTGCCGTAGCTCTCGATGGGAACAACCCCGAGGCGCATTACATACTTGCCGGCATCTATAAGTCCCGGGGCGAAGCCGTCAACGCGCAACGAGAGATCGAGCTGTTCCGCAAGTGCAAGGAGTTCTTCGACACCAATTAGTGCCGGGCACCGGCTCTCAACGTCAAAGCCCGAGATACCGGACGCTCCGGATTCGGCCATTCCATATCCAACCGCCTCCGTTCAAATCAGCCGACCTTTGCCAGCGTTGGTCCGAGCGGCGCCCGCCGCGGTCAGTATATGGGTAGTTCGGCCGGAATCATGCCTGCCGCCGCAACGCTGACCTGCACCAGGCGGCGAAGCATCGAACCGCTGCGCCGGCGCGCCATGCTTAGTGATACACCTCGAGTTCGCTCAACGAATGATCGGACGCGGGATCGCCGCTCGCGATGCGTATGCGGACCCAGCGAGCCGCCACCGCGGCAAAGCGAAGCGTCTCGATCGGCAGGTTGGGCCCGGGCGGCTCCTCCATGGCGTAAACCGGGCTCCAGTTTGCGCCATCGCTGGAAACCTCGACCGCATAGGCCTTGGGCACAGCGCCCCAACCCCATGCCAACACCACCCGCGAAACACTCTGGCTGTGGCCGAGATCGACGGAAAGCCACTGCGGACCGCGGTCGCCGGGAGTCCATTTCGTTTCGCCCTTGCCGTCCACGGCGAACTCCGCACGCGAACTGGCGTTGCGCGTGGACGAGGCCATAGCCGGCCGGCCTTCGGCCAGATTACGGCGCGCCTCGCGTTGCTCCGGAGTGAGGACGCTGAAGTCGCGCAGGCTGTGGACCGGCCCGGCCGGCGTGGCGAGCAGCGTGGCCTCGACCTGGTAGGCGGCGGGCTGCTCGGGAATCGGAACCGTGAAGGCGATCCGGCCGGAGCCCAGGCCGGCCACACTGGCGGAGCTGGTTTTCTCCTGGAGGATCTTTCCGTCCAGCAACAACCGGAAGCGGACATCGCCCGCCCAGGCCTCGTTCAGATCGTTGACGAGCAACACTGGGAATTCCTGCGTCGTGCCCGCCGGGTACTCGGCGGCCCAACTATCCACCATCAGTCCCACCGGGGCAAAAGCGTCCCGAACATAGGTGTGGAAGCCGGGATCGCGAGTGAGCCGTTCCACGTCGACCCAATCGTCGCTGGTCTGGCCATCGGGCCGCGAGTAGCCGAGGGCGCAGAACTGGAGAACGCCGGCCGCCTGGCGATGAGCGCGGAAGAACTCCGTGAGGGCCGCCATATCGCGCGCATACAGCAGGCGGCGTTGAGCCGTGGTTGCCGATGGGTCCATGAGGTAGTCGTAGATGGGCCGGGAGAGCGTGGTGGGCGAGCCGTCGCGGTTTAACCACAGACCGCCGTATTCGTTGATGATGAGGGCATTCGTCCGAAGGAGCTTTTCTTCGGCGAAAGGCTGGGCGATCAAGAGGCCGGCCTTGGCGCCGGGATCGCGGGCGATCTTGTTCAGCCTGAATGGCTGGTCGGGGCCGAAGATGAAGTGGTAGGGATGGGCCTCGTCGGAGTCGCCAGACTCGACCGGCACGCCCCAACCGTTGTCCCACGGCCGGTTTGAGTAATCCAGGCCGCGCACCTGCCGGATGGCCCGCGCGGTCTCGGGAGAGGAGGTCTCATTGCAGGCATCCCAAATGACCACCGAGGCGTGGTTCCAACGCTCCTCCATCCATTCGCGAAACTCAGCCGCGAGCCGGTCACCGTCGAGCCCAACGGGCTTGCCGTCGCTCATCCAGATCGGGAATTCATCCTGAATCAGGATGCCCTCTTCGTCGGCGATGCGGTACCAAAGTTCGGGAGCGAAGCCGATGCAATAGCGAACGGAGTTCCAATGCATGTCGTGGAACGACTGGTGGAGGCGCCGGACCCACTCTTCGCGCCATGGTTTATCGCCTCGAAGAGGATCTTCAAAGAAGCGGTAGACCGTCACATTGGTGCCACGCAGGAAGTACGGCCGTCCGTTGAGGACCGCGTGGCCGGTGGCGGGATCGAAGCGGAAGCTACGCATGCCGAAGCGAGTGGTAAAGCTGTCGGCGCTGCCACGCACCTCCAATTGGTAGAGAAAGGGATCCTCGGGCGACCAGAGCCGGCAGCGGCGAATCGGGATGTCGATCAGCGCCTGCTGCTGGTTGCCATCGGTGGGGGCGGCGATGTCGCTGTCCGCCCCGCCGGCCACCTGGCCGGACGAGACTTCGCGAATGGTCAGGTGCAGTCTCTCGGCCGCAGGCACGCCGGCGTAACGGAGCCAGACATGCACGCTGGCGGATTGGGTGTCGATGTTGGGGACGGTCTGGACGTTCAGGATGTGCGGCGTCCCGGAGAGGATCAGTTCGACGGAGTCGAAGATACCGGGGATGTAGCGGCTTTTCTCGCCATCGTAGGCCGATTGGGCGCGGCCGATGAGAGCGTCGCGATCGGCGCCGATGCGGACGAGCAGCGTATTCGTGCCCGATCTGAGGGCAGTTCTGGCGTCAAAGAAGCCCGGGGTGAAGCTGGGCGCGTGATCGCCCAGGAGTTGTCCATTCAGGAAGACGCGCGTGCCAAACATGGCCTTGCCGATTTTCAGGCGGGCTACGGCAGGCACTGGCCCCGTCATCTGGAACGTGCGCCGGTACCAGAAGGCGTCGCGGCGAGGATCCTTCTGTGTGAACTGCTGACGATTGGCAACGCGCGGCCCCGGCTCGACGAAGGGCGGGGCGGCCATGTCGACCAGACCGGGGACGGGCACCTGGCGATCGAACTTCACGGGCACAACGTCGAGGCCGCCTTCGGCGATCTGCCACGTGCCATCGAGGGAGATGGTCCTGCGGCCGGCGGCAGCCGCTGCCGGGGCGGCGACGAGTTTGAATTGAGTGGCCAGAAGAACACTGGCGGCCAGGATAGCGGGGATGAAAACCCAGTCAGGAAGATGTTTCATTAAACCATTACCTTTCTCTCACGGGGAGACGAGGGATACGCGCCGGATGCAGTCCAGGACGCGGCGCCACGGCTCTGCTTCGATACTCTCGGGGGTACGGCTCCTGGTCAGTGGCACGCGCTTGCATAGATGCGGGCGTCCGCAGTGGTAGAGCGGCAAGCGCGTCTGGGCCACCGGGCCGCCGCGCCGGTAGAACGACCGGCCGCAACAGGATCAATCCGGCGCCCGAACTCAGAAGTCGATGGTTCACTTTCAGAATCTCTGCGTCTTACGGCCGGAACAGCCGCTCGAGCAGCGCCGGCGCCTCCCGCTCGGCCGGATTCACCAGGACCACCGGCGTCGACACCACCGCCGCGGCCACTGCAGCGGCATTCGGCAACTGCGGCTGCCACAGCAGGTCGAACTCGAACTCCATCACGCCGTGGCTGTTGCCGACGAAGTTCGTGTACCAACTATTGTCAAACACCATAGCCATCAGGCGGTTCGAATCGGCGGGCGGCTGCTTGATCCGTTCGAGGATATGCGGACCGCCTACGGAAACCAGCGGCGCATCGCGACTGACCCACAGCCAGTTGCCATCTTCGGACTTGTAGCGAGCCCAACCGTCGATCGCGAAGTAGTCGCTGCAAGTGCCCGGAATCTGCTCGCGGAAAGGTACGAACGGCAGCCCTCCGTTGCTGAATTCCGGCAGGGCGCCCTCGACCGGGAAGGCGAAGTTAACGAAGTAGTATTCGGGCAGCTCCGAACTCAAACGATCGAAGCGCACCGTCAGCCGCGCGTGCGGCGTGGCGTTCCAGACCTCCATTCGCCGCACGGCCCAACGCAGGCTGGGATGCTCGAAGCGCTGGGTGTAAATGGTGGAATGCGGCGTCTTCTCGACGGTGGTTGGCCGGGGATTGGCCGGTACGGAAGAGAGCAGCTCGCGCGGGCGGTCTTTCATCTCCCAGCGGGCCGCGAAGGCTTTGCTTCCGAACGCCACGAAATCTCCCGTGCCGCCCACAAACAGGGGTTTCTTCATCCCGGGCCAGGAGATCGATACCGGCCAGCCATGCTCATCCAGCGTCACCCGGGCCACTTCGATTGAAGCCGCCGCCGGCACATCGACCGTGCTGAACTGCAGAGCCACGGTCGTGTCAGAGGGCAGATCCCGCACCCAAAACCGAGCCACCTGGCGGGGCACATTGTCGCCAAAAACCTGGGCTGTGTTCTCCGGCGTCAGATCCTCCGCTGTTCTGGGCCGGAACCACTGCTGCAACCCGTTCTCGAATTGGAGCGGCGTCTTCTCGCCGGTGGCTGGATTGAGCAGGGAGCGGTAGTCGCCGCGCAGCGCCATGGCCGGGAACCGGACCCATCCCGTGTAGCTTACGGGGGCCGTGTTGGTCACATACAGCCCCGCGGGCCGAGCGTCCAGGCTGGTCCGGGCTCTTTGCGAAAGCAGCCATTCGGCCTGTCCCAGAGGCCGGTAGGCGAGGATACTCTTCTCCACATACTGGCCAATGGAATCGAGGCTGTCGGGCAGGGCCACGCTGTTGCTCGATCCCCAGGTGTGCTCGTCGAACAGGCACAGGCTCTTGAGAATCTCCTCCGATTTACGCAGGAAACCCGCTGTCTCCGCGCCCCAAACCGGCGAGGACGCGGCTGCGAGCAGCCGCTTGGCCGCGCGGGTTGCCGCCACCTCCCGCGGCCCTGAAGCCGCACCATTGGCCCACCAGTCCGTCCACTCGCCCTGGACCACCGGCAGGCGGGCGCCCGCTTCCTTCTCCAGTGACGCCAACGCCACCGAGGGCGTGGTGAAGCGCAGTTCCGGCTTCAACCCCAGGCGGTTCCAGGCCTGGACGAAATCCGCCAGAGCCGGGAAGGGAGGGTCGTTGTCATAGCGCCACTGGTTGGTGTACGAGTACATCACGCGCTCGAACGGATAGCCGGCCTTCTGAAGCGCCATCAATCGCTCCACGCAGCGCCGATGCGCCGCCCGCAACGAGGCCTCGTCGGTCCTCAGAATCTCGCCGGCGCGCGGAGGCCGGTAGGCTGTATTGGCGGCCCGCGGCACGGGTCCCTTACGCCACTCCTCGGGTTCGAACAAGCTGTAGGCCGCGCCGTACGTCTCGCCCAGCCAAACGAAGATGCGCCGCCCGTCAGGCATTTTCCACCAGAAGGCCGTAGGCCTCGGGAACGGCGGGCCGCCGCTGTCGTCATTGAGCCCCATATACAGGTAACGCACGCCGCGGTCGAGCAATTTCAGCACGCCGGCCCGCGGCATGCCGTTCACGTCGCTCTGCATAGCCAGCGTCGGATGGAACTGGCGCCACAGGCTCTCCGGCACCCAGTTCAGTGCCTGGCTCCACTCCGCCGCGTCCATGAAGGGGGTCTGGTTGAAGGGCATGGCGGTCACTTCCAACTGCCCCTTGCGAACCAGTTCGAGGAACAACTGGCGCCGTTCCGGGCTGGCCGCGCGCCACCAATCGTCGACCCCCAACATCGACTCGGCCGTCCAGTGGAACCGGGCATCTTTTGCGCAGATGTCCACGGCGGCATCAATGTAGCGCGCGTGTAACTCGCGGGCCACCGACGGCAGGTCCGTGAACCCGACATCCGTGTGCGCGTGATGAATGATATCGACTGTGCGAATTCTCAGGCCGTCGGACGAGGCCTGCTGCGCCGGCAGAGCCAGCGGTCCAACCAAGAGGATCAACTGCGCTACACCTAAATTCAGTAATGCGGTCTTCACTGCGAGTACCTCACTCTGCTCCAAACTGGCTACTGCCGACACTATCAGATGCCGGGCGCGTGCAGTGCCGTCGCCACTCGGACCAACGAATCGCCTACCCCATAATTTCGTACCCGGCGGAGCCAGGAAAGACCAGCCATGACGAAGACTAGTGCTCTGAGCGGGAGGTTAGGCTCCATTGGAAGCCCGCTCCCTCACGGTCGCGGCTCAGTTCCGAGCTACGACCGTGAGGGAGTGGTTGCCAGCATTCGCAACCGATTACGCGGTCATGGCACTAATGCGGCTTCACAGCTCCTAATTAAACGTGGTCTTTTCGCTCAGAGCCGCGGGCTGCGCTTCCGACCGTACTCCGGCCGCCCGGGGATGTAGTCTACGCTACTCCCGAAACAGCCTGAGCAGCGGCACGTTCGGAAGCACAGACGGGCCTCGCGCGTCCGATCAGACGCCAAAACCGCCCGCTCAGCAACCGCTATTGGACGTTGTAGACCTCCACCGCCAGCCGTTTCTCCCTGGTCTCAAGCGAGCGCCCGGTGATCTTGAGGCTCTCACCTGGCCGATAGCTGCCGGCCTTGATTTCGCCGGCCAACCAGGAAAGCCCGGGCCAGGCGTAGCGTGTGAACTGGAGGCCCACCGGTAGCGCTTGCCCGCCCTGCTGGGCGGCCAGGAAAAACATTGGATTGGTATCGGGCGCCATATAGCCGCCGCTGCGCAGCGCAAGGCCGTCCGGCTGGGTCTGCCTCAGGATGATTCGGATGTCGCCTTCAGCCGGCGCTTGGAGGCTGACCGCAACCGAACCGTCTGGCTCCTGGACGAGTTTCGTCGGGAGCGGCGAGATTCTGTCAGGGATCCGCACGTCCGATTGCTCGCCGAAATCATACTCGCCGCCCGCGAACTTCCCATAGCCCACTAACGCCAACTGTTCGGGCCCAAGCGTGACGGTGTCGCCGTCCACCTGCGCGCGGAATCCGGCGTCCCGGAACTGTACCCGGCCCCGGACCAGCGGAACCTGATAGGGCGAGAAAGACGGCAGCCGCACCAGCGCCGTCGCCTGCCGCGGATTGACCACGGTGTACCACGCGCCGCCGTCGGTCACGGTAGCAAAACCGTAGGGCTGCGCCTGGCCTGGGAGGCCGCCAAAGCTGTGCGTCCGGCCTAACGACTGTAAAGGCAGGAAGGTCCTCTGCAGGCGGGCGAACCACGCGACGTCTTCGTCGCTCAGCATCTCGAGACTCCCGTAGTACGTATTCATCCAGCCGCCCCGCGCGAGCGAGAGCAACAGCATACCCTTCCAGCCCGCCGTCTTCCTCCAGTAAGCCGTTTCAGTGTCGCCAATCATAAAGGAACTGGAGTCGATGCGCTCCAGCGGGAATCCGTTCTCCTCAAGGCGCCGGACCACGTGGTCGCTGTACATGTCGTTGGATCGCCAGAAGTTCGCGGCCGGAACGTCGGACGGGCGGGGATCGCCTGCGTACAGGGAATCGAAAGCCTCCAGCCAGCGCGTGTCCATTGCCTTATGGAACGGCGTGCTGGTGTTGTAAAGTTGCTCGTTATCCTCCACAAAGGTGTTGTAGCCGAGTAGCACGACCTCGGGGTTTTTCTGCCGGAACGAATGGAGCGCGACGATCAACGCGTTCTGGTTCAGATTCCAGATCTCAGCGCGTGAGCGGATCTGCTCGGCCGAGAGGGTGGCTGCCCCGAATTCGCCAAAATCCAGCTTGAAGAGCCGCACCCCGCGGTCGTACCAATACTGCATGGTTGAAATTAAATCGGACAGAAAGCCGCCCTCAAAGAGTGAGAGCGAGCTGCCCCCGCGCGCAATCGAGTCGCGCCAGGTTGGCGCGAGCTTTAACCGTGGCATGGTGTTCGTGGCCAACCACAGGCCCGGTTTAATCCCGTTCTCAATGCACTTTTTCAACCATGGGTCGCCCCCGTTTGGCCAGTCCTGTTTGCGCCACGTCCGGTAGCCGTTTTCCGGATCCCACCAGAACACGTCCATGACGTAGTAATCAATGCGCACACCTTTCTGCCGCAGGCGCAGCACCTGGTCGAGTTCCTTCATGGCGAGTTCCTCGGTGAGACGAACCGGGGTGTGTTTTGAAAGCTCATCGTAGGAAGCCCAGTTGAGGTAGATGGCGATCGGCTCGCGCGCGGGTGGCTGGGCGCCAACAAGCCATGTTGTGATGAGGAGTGTTGACAGGGTAGTCCTGACAATAGTCGTTAGCGAACCTGTTTTCATCTGCTGTCTCCTGACCCAGGTGGGGAGCCGGTGTCCGGTGAAATCATAGATCCGCCCCACTCACCCCGGCTTCCCGACGCACTCATGTTCCTTCGGTGTCGGCACGATGCCCTTGATTTCGTCGATGATTACGAGGCGATTGGAAGCGACATCCTTGAAGCTCTGCTTGATGCCGCTGGGCCAACGGATCTCCAGATCCACCGTGCGCACGCTACCCAGGCCAAAATGAAGCCGGCGATCGTTCACTGAAAGGAAGCTGGATTGGCCCAGCACTTCCTGACCCTGAACTTTGCCGGCGTAGTGGACGAGCACCCGGGCGCCAATCGCGCTGCGATTGGACTTCACGCCCACGAGCTTGACCTTGATCCAGCGGTCCTGGCCCTTGAGATCGTTGCGCAGCAAGGAAGGGGGTTCGTTGAGGTTCACGATCAGAATGTCCATATCCCCGTCGTTGTCGAAGTCTCCGAGGGCCATGCCGCGGCTGCAATGTGGGGCGCTGATTCCGGGGCCACCCTCTTGCAGGAGCTGCTCAAACTTGCCGTTGCCCAAATTACGGAAGAGCACCCGCGGCGTGCGGTGCGGATAATCCGGCACTTTCTTCTCCAACTCCGGGTAGACGCTGCCCGTGACCCAGAGCAGGTCGGGGTATCCGTCGTTGTCCAGGTCCTGAATGCCGGCGCCCCAACTGACATAGCGCGTTTCCACGCCCAGTCCGGAGCGCACGGTCACGTCCTCGAACCACCCCTTTCCGCGATTGGCGTACAAGGCGGGGGTATCTTCGGTGAAGTGGGTTCGCAGGATGTCCAGTCTGCCATCGAGGTTGAAGTCGCCGATGCCCAGGCCCATGCCGGCCTGCTCGCGGCCATCCTCATCGAGTGCCACGCCCCACCCCAAACCGTCCTCGGTGAAGGTTCCGTCGCGGTTGTAGTGGAAGAGGAGACTAGGAGTGGAATCGCAGGCCACGTAGATCTCCGGCCAGCCGTCGTCGTCAAAATCGGCTCCCACCGCGGTCAGACCGTAGGCGGCGGGCGCTTTGGATAAACCGGCGGAAACGGTGATGTCGGTAAACGTGCCGTTGCCGTTGTTCCTATACAGGGAGGGCGTTTCCGCCGGCAAACCACGCGGGCCGCAGTTAATCAGAACACCTTTGAAATTGCAGCTACTGTCCTGGCCGGCGGCGGGGACGACTTTCCGATCGAACTTCAGGTAATGGGAGACGAACAGGTCGAGGTGGCCGTCGCGGTCAAAATCGACGAAGCAGCAGCCGGTGGACCAGCGCGCGCCAGGGTGAAGCAGGCCGGCCTCGCGGGTGACATCGGTAAATGTGCCATCGCCGTTATTGCGGAAGAGGAAGTTTCGCGGCCAGCCGGTGATGAAAACATCCTCGAACCCGTCGTTGTTGTAATCGCCGACGGTCACGCCATACAACCAGCCGGCGCAGGTCAGCCCCGCCGTCGCTGTGACTTCGGAAAAAGTGCCATCGCGGTTGTTTTTATAGAGCCTGGTGATGGCTCCCGGAGGGCTGTCGTCCCAACGAGTGCCCGTCAGCAGCAAAATGTCAAGCCAGCCGTCGTTGTCGAAATCGAGAAAGGCGGCGCCGCATCCGAGGGTTTCGATGATGTAGGCCATATGGTCGGGCTGACCATAGATGACCGGGGCCGTGAGGCCGGCGGCGGCGGCGACGTCGGTGAACCAGGCATTGAAAGGAAGCCCCGAGGCATTGGCACGCGCCATCGGCTGCACGCCGCGCGATGCCATCTGTCCACGCCCGGGAAGCGCGGAGGCCAGCAACGCAGTCACGAGATTTCTTCGCGTCATCAAAACCCTTCTCAGATACGCTGGGGGACCCCGGCAGCGGCGCGACCGCGGGAGGACGGCCGGCAAGGGCCACGCGCGCCGGTCAGGGCCGGGCGTTTCCTGCGGCCAAGCCCTTCGCGGAGTCGAAAACCACGGTCTTTTTTTCGCCAGGCGCGAGTTCGATCAAAGGCTGGTTCAACAGGCGATTGAATCCGAGAGGTTCCCGGGCTGCCGCCGACGATTCTACCAACGTGCGCACGCGGGCCGGGAATTTGGTCGGATTGCTGAGCAACACGGTCAGCTCATTCCCTTTCTGGGCGACGACGGTGCTGTCGATGTGATCGATGGCGAACGCCAGGCCACGATCGGGTTGCACATACAGACCGGGGACTTCGATCCAGGTAAGTAGGAGAGCGGTTTCCACCCAGATGGAGGAGCCACCACGGCCGACCTCGCCGATGGGCAGATTCGGCATTTCCCAGTCACTCATTTGAACACGCTCGGACGTCCAGCCAGGGGCCTGATCGTACAGTTTTCCGGCTTGCCAAGCGGGCAGCGGCCGGTCCGCCCGGGACATGTACTGGGGAATGCCATGGGCGATGTCGCGCAGCAGCTCCAGATAGAAGCGGTTGCCGGTGGCGCGGAACAGCCGGAACAGGGCGTCGCCCGAAGCCGTGCAAAGGGACGGCGCGGCGTGGCGATTCTGCGCATTGGCCCAGCCGGCGCCGGTGGTGCGCATCCCCAGTTTGGCGAAGGTGGAGCCGGACGGAAACTCGTAGTCGTAGGAGACAATCCAGGTTGAAAACTGCCGGGCCATGTCCTCGGCCGCGCTCAGCCACTCCTGCTCTCCCGTCAGGTCATAGAGCACGGCGAAGGATTCGACCAGGTGGTATGCGGATTCGTAATCGGGAGCCTGCAGCGCCTCATTGGGGGCGCCGGTGGTGACTCCGGCGGCGACGTCGCGCTTGTAGAAAAGGCGCGCTGCCGCCTTGGCGACTTCCATGTAAGCGGGCGTGCCGTAGTAACGGCTGGCCAGCGCCAGCGCGGCCGGTGCGATGGCAGCCGAGGTCGTGGCGCCGATGACAATTTCACCCGTTTCGATATTTACGAATTGACCGAACTGGCCATAGCGTTTCCAGAGTTTGACGAAGGCGTCGGCCTGCTTTCTGACCGCGTCGTCCCAGGCGCGTGGAACGGGCTGGCCCTGCTGCTTGAGGAGCGTAAACTGCTTGAGGAAGAAGTACAAAGCATCGGCATTCTTGCGAATCAGCATGAGGTGGCCATCGAAGGGCTGGTCCCAACCATCGCTATAAAAGTGCTGGCCATCCCCCAGCGTGTAGAAGAACCCGCTGGGCGCCTGGCTGCGGGTGAGCACCGTCTCCAGGGTGCGGCGGGCGCGCTGACGCGACAGCTCGTTGCCACAGAACAGGAGTGCCTCGGTGTTCTGGGCGCCGCCAACCCAACCCAATTGCCAGATCCCATCCATGTTTTTGGAGTTCGCATCTCCTCCCAGCCCATACAGACCGGCGGCCTCGTTCCAGTGCTCGCGGTTGAACTTGTCTTGCAGAATGTCCCAGGCTTGACTGAAGGGGAGGAAATGCGGCGCTGGAGCGGGATGGTCCTGGGGCGAGCCTGGCGCGCTATTCAGGTCTTTGCGAATGTCGGCGAAGCGGTCGAAGAGCGCCTGCAGCTTCGGGGCGTCGAAAAAGGCAACCCGCAGATGCAGGGTCAGCTCGTCGCCCTTGTTCCATTTGGCCCCGCGGTCCGAGCTGGGGACTCGGCCATTGATGGTGGGGCGCAGTTCGCGCACCGCCGGCGCCATGACGTGCAGGACGGCCCGCTGCCGGTCCTCGCTCTCTTCCACAAACAGCCCCAGATTGCCGAGCCGGGTGCGCTGCTCGGTCAGCAGCCAGAAAGCCCGGTGCGTGCGCGGCGAGTAGAAACCGATGGCGGGCGTCGCCAGACCGCCGGTGGACTGCTCGATGCGCGAATCGCCCGGACCGCGTTCCAGCCGGGGCACGTCGTTGATGGTAATGGGCAGATCCGGCCTGAAGTCTTCGGGCGGCAGCATTGGCGGATAGGCGATGCGCCGGGCCCGAAAGCGGTTGCCGTTGTAGACCGCGCCCGGCATGAGCACATAGTTGCTGGGGGCCCACTCGTCGAACTCCAGGTCGACGCTAACGGCCGTTTCCTCGGCGCTGCCCGAGACCAGTTTGAACCGGACGTTTAGATCGATCGAGTCCGGACGGTCTTTGACCGGCGCGCTGGAATAACTGAATTTCCAGGTGTTGCCGCCCGCCTGGCCCTGCTGTTGGCGGACGCCGTTCTCAAAGCCGATGCGCGTGGTACCCTGCATCTGATTGCCGCGGCACTGCCAAAGGCGCGCCGCCAAAGTGCAGTGGTTCTCGGCCAGGTGTCCACTCGAGTCGGCGGCGCACAGACAGCCAGCCAGCAGAGTCCATAACGCAAACAGTTTTCGAATCACGCTCTCACTCTCCTTCGGTTCCTCGTCTTCCGTCCCAGCCCTCCGGGCGCTGTGCTCAACTCGCGGTCTTCCGGGCCGGCTCGCGCACCGTTAGAATCTGGTCCGCTTTGATCTGCTCGATCTTCTGTACTATCCCGCTGGGCCACGTGATTTCCAACAACTTGACGGTCGTGTCCTTCCCCAAACCGAAGTGCGCGCGCTTATCATTGGCCGAGAGATAGCTGCCCGTCGTGCTGACTGTCACGTATTGTTCGAGGCCCGATTCGCCAACCAGGCGGATCTGCGCGCCCATGCCATCGCGGTTGCTCACGCTGCCCACCGTATTCACCAGCAGCCAATGGTTGCCGTTGCCGCCGTTTCGCAGAATGACGGCGGCGCCTTCGTTGCAGTTGATCGCTACGTCGATGAATCCGTCGTTGTCCAGGTCGCCGAAGGCGACGCCGCGGGCCACATGCGGGACCCGAAAGGGCGCCCCGCTCACGGCCGAGACGTCCTCAAATCGCGTGCCGGTGTTGCGCATCAGGAGCGGCGGTTCTGGATACTTGATACCGGGCTGCACCATCTCAATATTGTCCATTACGTGACTTTGCGCGATGAAGATGTCTTTGAGGCCGTCGTTGTCGTAGTCGATAAACTTCAAGCCCCAGCCCGAGTGCAGCCGCGAGATCTCACCGATCCCGGTGTTCCCGCTGACGTATTCGAACGAACCCTTGTTATTGTGGAACACGGCGTACTTCTGGTTGGCCAGATCGCCGATGACGATGTCCGGCCAGCCGTCGTTATCGTAATCCTGAAAATCGACCCCCATGCCCGAGAATGCCTGGCCATCTTCGTCGAAGCCGATGCCGGCGGCCAACGCCTCTTCGCTGAACGTACCGTCGCCGTTGTTGTGAAAGAGCTGCTGCTGCACGGCATCGTTAGCCACCACGATGTCGGGCCAGCCATCCCGGTCGTAATCGTTGAAAGCGACGCCCAAGCCCTTGCCGGGAGAGCCGCCGAATCCGCATTTGTCCGTGACGTCGGTGAAAGTTCCGTCGCCGTTGTTATGGTAGACCAGGTTTGCGATGGCCTTGAATTCCTTGGGATGGCAGTACCCGCGGCCGCCCTTCTCGTGGTCGCCGCACCAGATGTTCTTGGAGAAATCCCATTCCATGTAGCGGGCGACGATCAGATCCAGCCGGCCGTCGCGATCGTAATCAACGAAGCAGGCGCTGGTGGACCAGCCACCTGCGGCCACGCCGGCTTTCTCGGTCACGTCCGTAAACGTGCCGTTGCCGTTGTTGTGATAGAGAATGTTATGTCCGTAGTTAGTGACATAAATATCCTGGAAGCCATCGTTGTCGTAATCCCCTACCGCAACGCCCATGCCGTAGGAGTGACCGCGCAGGCCTGCTTTCTCGGTGATATCGGTAAAGGTGCCGTCGCCATTATTGTGGTATAGCCTGTTCCAGTACTTAGGATCGCTCTTATCCGGAGAACGGCCGGGCGGCATGGGATCGCCGGTGGCGGCGGCGTTGACAAAGAACAAATCCAACCGGCCGTCGTTGTCGTAGTCGACCATGGCCACGCCGCCGCACATGCTCTCCACCAGGTACTTCTCCGACGTATGGGTGGCCATGTTGGTGAACTTTATTTTGGAGAGCGAAGTAACGTCGGAGAAAACGGGCAGGGACAGCGCGCTGCCGGGCGCCGCGAGGGCGTGCAGCCGGCGCCGAGCGAGCATGGGTCCGAAGCAGGCGGCCAGGAAGCGCCGTCGATTCACAGAGTGTTCCCTGCTCGTTCATCCATTACTGAATTCTTGCACTGTCTTGTCGCGGACGGAAATCGATCCGCGACGGACTCGCGGGCAGAGAACGAGCACATGATGCGCAACGTCCCGCGCCGCAGGGCAATGTTGGTCGAAAAATCTACAGGGCACGTTAGAGATACGAGCGATGGCTGGCGACGAGACCACGGCGTGGGTTGGGGCCACCGCGGGACAGAGGCGGAGCGTGCCCGTTGAAAAACAGCTCCATCGCGGGACGGGTTTTGAAGCCGGGGCCGCTGGCGACAGCTCGGAGGCGGCTGGTGCGTCTGGTAGCCGAAGTCGAGGACCATACGCCTCCCAATACCATTCCGACGGTGGCTTCGAGTCACCAGCATTGCAGGAACCGCTGCACGGGATCCGTCGCCTCGTGATAGTATCCGGTTGTTCGACTGCAACGTTCAGGAGACAGTCCATGCCCAGACTTCCGCAAGCGACCCGGCGGCAGTTCTTCAGCGCCTCGGTTGGCGCACTGACTGGCGCGATAGCGGCGCCCAGCATCATTCCGGCGCGCGCCCTGGGCCATGGCGCCACGGCGCCGAGCGACCGCGTGACGGTGGCCATCCTCGGCAGCGGCCAGCGGGCCCTTTTTGAAACGCGGCAGTACCCGTCGTTCGACAACGTGGAGATCGTCGCGCTGTGCGACGCGCAGGAGAGCCGCCGCCTCAGCGCCAAGGCGACTCTGGAAAAACAGTACGCCGAGCAGCGCCCGGGCAACTCCTATCGTGGCATCCGCATGTATGCCGAATTCCACGAATTACTGGCCCAGAAAGATATCGACGGCGTCTACATCGCCTCGCCCGATCACTGGCACGTCTCCATGCTGATCCCGACGCTCGCAGCCGGCAAACACGTGCATTGCGAGAAGCCCCTCGGTGTCAGCATCGAGCAGGACCTCGCCGCGCGCAACGCCGCGCGCAAGTACAAAAAAGTGTTCCAGTACGGCGCCGAACTACGTTCCAACCACGAGACCCGAAAAGCCGCCGAACTCGTGCTCAACGGCCGCATTGGCAAAGTGCAAAAGATCTACGTGGTGGGGCCACCATCCACCATTGGCGGGTCAGCCACGCCGGGGATCCCGATCCCGCCGGGATTCGACTACGACCGGTGGCTTGGACCCGCGCCGGTCAAGCTTTTCAGTGCCGATCGCTGCCTCACCGATAACCCTAGAGGTATCTTCAATCTCTCCGATTACACGCTCGGAAATATCGCCAACTGGGCGGCGCATCCGCTCGATCAGGTGCAACGCTGGGCGGACGCGGCGGGCCGCACCGACCCGCCGGTGCAGTACGAAGGATCGGGCAAGTTCCCGACCGAAGGATTCTTCGATACAGCGTACCAATGGAAGGTGCGCTGCACGTGGGCGGACGGCCTGGTGCTGGACTTCATGGACAACGACACCTACCACGGCCTGCCCGACGCGCCGCATCCGGCGGTGGCCTGGGGCAGCGGAGCCGACGCCGCGAAGATGTCGAACGGCGCGGTCTTCGTGGGTACCGAAGGCTGGGTGATCGTGAGCTACGGAATGGTACTCACCAACCCGGCGTCGCTCATGGATTCGGTGATTGGACCGAACGAGATCCATCTTCATGACAGCGCCCTGGCGACCATTCCCGAGGGTCTGCCGAAGGGATTCCAGCAGACGCTCACGGCCGCTCACCATCAGGACTGGGTCCGGGCAATCCGCACCGGCAGTCCGGTGGCCGATGACAGCGAGAGCGCCTTCCGCTCCGACATGATCAGCCAACTCTCCGAGCTCTGCATCCGCACCGGTGAGCCCGTTCGCTGGGACCCGGTGAATGAGACCATCACCGGCAACGACATGGCCCGCATGATGATGCGCCGCGCCATGCGCAGCCCCTGGAGCGTGGCGTGAGATTCCTGCTGGCCCTGTGCGCCGCGGCGCTGATGCAGGCGGCCGACGCGCCGCTCTACGTCTTCGACGACGGCCTCGGCAGCGGCGTTCTGTCAATCGAGGAACAGACCGAACTCGCCCACAAGACCGGCTACGCTGGCATTTTCTACGACGGCACGAAGAACATCCCCCAACTGCTCGCCGCGCACCAGGCGCGGGGCATGAAGGTACTGGGCATCTACACGGGAATGAACCTGTCGGACGTCAAGCCCGGCTACGATCCGGGCCTTCCCGAAGCAATCCGGCAACTCAAAGGCACTGTCGCCCTGATCGCGTTCACCGTAAGCGGGCAAGCGGCAAACGGCGACGACCTCGCGGTTCCGGTCATCCGGGAAGTCGCCGACATGGCCGCGCAAGCTGGCCTGAAAATGGCGCTGTATCCGCACTATGGAATGCACGTAGCCCGCATCGAGGATGCCCTGCGCCTGTGCGAGAAAGCGGGCCGGCCCAATCTTGGTATCGTGTTTAACCTGTGCCATTGGCTCCGCAGCGGGGATGAGGCGAATATGACCGCCCGGCTCAAGGAAGCGCTTCCTCATACGTTCATGGTGAGCATCAACGGAGCCGACCACGAAGGCGATTGGGACCGGCTGATTCAAACCCTGGATCGCGGCTCTTTCGACGTGCGGAGTTTTGTGAGAACGCTCGAATCGATGGGCTACAAGGGCCCGATCGGGCTCCAATGCTACAACATCAAGGGAGACCGGGAAGAGAACCTCAAACGGTCCATGGCAGCCTGGCGGTCCTTCTAACATTGCCCGATCTCAAACTCAACCACATGCCGCCGCCCATCCGGCGCGACTGGCGTAGCGGCGCCACCGGCCGCTCTGTTGGTGGGAAACGCCAGGGACATGGTTAGCTCGAGAATTCCCGGAAACGAATAGCGCCGCTGAAATCTGCTGGCGGCTCAGGACCGCCGCTTGTCGACCTTAACGATCCCACCGATCTCGTCAATGGTGACTAGTCCGTTGCACGGTACTTGTCTGAACGTTTGCCGGATGCCACTGGGCCATCGCACGTCGAGGTCGACGCGCTGCTCCTGGCCAAGTCCGAAGTGCAGCCGGCGGTCGTGCACTGAAAGATAACTCGATTGTGCGAGTACTTCTTGCGCCTGTTGCCTGCGTCCATATCGTGCGGTCACGCGGGCACCGATCGCGCTACGGTTGGACTTGACTCCGAGTAATCTGACCTTGATCCAGTTGTTGTTCCCGCTGACATCATTGCGCAGAAGGGACGGGGGTTCGTTCAGATTCACGATCAGAATATCCATATCGCCGTCGTTATCGAAGTCTCCGACGGCGCAACCGCGACTCGAATGCGCCGCCGCAACGCCCGGCCCGGCCCCGTCCATGAGCTCTTCGAATTTGCCGTTTCCCAAATTGCGAAACAAAACTCGAGGTGTTTTGTAAGGCTGCTGTGGAAGAACCTTCTCGACTTCCGGGTAGACGCTGCCAGTGACCCAGAAGAGATCGGGCCAGCCGTCGTTGTCGAGATCCACGATCGCCGCACCCCAACTCGCGTAGCGCGTCTCTACTCCAAGACCCGACCGGATTGTTACGTCATCGAACCCGGATCGGTCGCCCCGGTTGGCGTAGAGCGCCGGCGTGTCTTCCGTGAAGTGGGTTTTCAGGATGTCAAGTCGTCCATCGAGATTAAAGTCGCCGATTCCAAGCCCCATGCCCGCTTGCTCATTGCCGTCCTCGTTCAGTGCGACACCCCATTCCATTCCGACGTCGAGAAAGGAACCGTCGCTCTGCCGCTTGAATAGCAGACTCGGCGTCGAATCACAGGCGACGTAGATCTCGGGCCATCCATCGTCGTCAAAATCCGCCGCAACCGCCGTTAGCCCGTAGGTCCCGGTAACTTTGCCGATACCAGACTGGGTACTGATATCCGTGAACGTGCCGTCACCGTTGTTGCGGTATAGCGAATGGGTTTCAGGCGGCAGCCCCCGCGGGCCGCAGTTGACTTCAATGCCTCTGTAATTACAATTCGCGTCTGTTCCGGCACGCGGAATGACTCTCGGATCGAACCTGAGGTAATGAGCCACGAATAGATCCAGAAGGCCATTGCGGTTGGTTTCCACGAAGGTACATCCAGAACTCCAACGGCTTTCGCGTTCCAGTAATCCGGCCTCCCTGGTAACATCGGTAAAAGTACCGTCGCCGTTGTTGCGATAGAGAAAGTTCCGTGGCCAACCACTTACGAAGATGTCTTCGAATCCGTCGTTATTGTAGTCGCCGACCGTTATTCCACAGCACCAGCCGGCGTGTGTGAGTCCAGCCTTCTCCGTCACGTCGGTAAACGTGCCGTCGCGGTTGTTCTTGTACAACCTATTAGTAGTGCCCGGTGGCGCGCCTTCCCACCGCGTTCCGCCAATTACAAAAGCGTCCAGCCAGTTGTCATTATCGAAATCGATGAAGGCGATTCCGCAACCATCGGCATCCAGAATGTAATCGGTCTTGGCGACGTCCCCATAAACGATTGGGTGGGTCAGCCCAGCTTGAACCGCCACATCGGTCAGAGAGGCGCCAAATGGGAGACCGGAGGGCTTTCCGCGGGGTAGTGCCTTCACGCCCCGCGATGCCATCTGTCCGCGCCCGGGAAGCGCAGAGGCCAGCAACGCAGCCACGAGATTTCTTCGCGTCATCAAAATCCTTCTCTGATACCGCCGGGGGACGTCCCCAGCGGCGCGGCCGCGAGAGGGCGGCGCGACCAGGACCGCGCGCTCGCCGGTCGGGGCTGGCCGTTCCTTTCGGCCACGCCCTTTTCGGCGTCGAAAACCACCAGCTTCCGTTCGCCAGGCGCCAGTTCGATCAAAGGCAGGTTCAACGGGCGATTGAATCCAAGAGGTTCTCTGCCGCTGCCGACGATTCTACCAACCCGCGCACGCGGGCCGGGAACCTGGCCGGATTTCGACTCCCCACTTCTATGACTTGACGGCGCTGGGTTCGCCCGGCCGGCACGGCCTGACCATTCTGGCAAGCAACGGCTGCAGCTACACCGTGAGGGGCCGCGAGAGCTTCCGGGACACACAGGGCGACTGCATCGGCGTCATCGGGGGAATCACACTTCCTTTCCCGCAGGAGCTATAATTTCCATGGAATTGATACTCAGAATCGGTCTGGTCATTCTGGCGCAGGCCTAGCTAACTGCTGGGCATCGCGGCGCTGTAGGAGAAGCGGGGAGAAGGGGCCGTCCACCACCTGACCCAGGCGCCTACTCTAAACGGCTGGCGATGGCCCACGAGGCGTACGGGGGCGGAAAGAGGGCGATTGCGGCGGCCGAGCGCACGCGCGCAGGCCCCGATCGCATGCGCCGGCCGGCGGAAAGCCAACTGGCAACACTGAAAGGAGCGCAGTAACTGCGCATGCACGCTTTATCTTTTCGAGTGGCCGTGGTGGCGATCCTGTTCGTCGCGCCGCTCTGTGGCGCACCACAGAATGCTACCGTCGATGAGCTTTACCAACAGGCGCGGGCGGCCCATGCCCGCGGCGACCTGAGCACGGCGATCGAGAAGTACAAAGCCATGCTCAAGCTCTCGCCCGACTTGGCGGCTGCCTATAATAACCTAGGCCTGCTGTACTTCCAAACCCGGGATTACACCACGGCATCCCAGTCCTTTGAAGCGGGGCTGAAGCTCGACCCTTCCATGTCGCCTTCCCTGGTCCCGCTGGGGATTTCGTACTTCGAACTGGGTGATTACGGGCGGGCCCGCCCGGTTCTGGAGCGTGCCGTACGGGCAATGCCGGACGACGAACAGGCACAGCTATTCCTGGGTCTCACTCTGGCGAAAACAGGCGATAGCGAAAGCGCCGCAACCGCGCTGCAAGCGCTGCTCAAGAAGAATCCGAAACACCTGGAGGCGCTCTACCATCTCGGGAAGATCTACATGGCACTGGCGCAAGAGACGTTGCAGCGGCTCGAGACGGAAGGCCCGGACTCCTACCTGACGCACTTCATCGCGGGCGAGGCGCAGGAGCAGATGGAGCACTACGATGCCGCGGTCGCTCAGTACAAGCTGGCGCTCGAGCGGCAGCCCCCTGGCTTTGCGGGCCTGCACTATAAGGTCGGAAACATGTACTGGCTGCAGGGTAAATGGGCGGAGGCGAAGACGGAATTCGATCTGGAGTTGAAGACCAATCCCAACAACTGCATGGCGCTTTGGAAGACAGGCAATGTTATGTTGCAGACCAAAGAAGATCCGGCTAAGGCTTCCGAGTTCGTGGACCGCGCGTTGGAGATCTGCCCGAACGTGCCGCAAGCGATTCTGGACCAGGCTCGGCTGGCGGCCGAGATGGGCCGGGACGAAAGGGCGCTGGAACTATACAAGCGGGTCGCGCAACTAAGTCCGGAAGAGTCCAGCGTGCACTACCAACTGGCCAGGTTGTACCGTAAGCTCGGGAAGGTCGAGGAATCCAACGCGGAGTTAAAGATCGTGCGCGAGCTGAAGGCCAAAGAGGATAATGCGCGGCACTAGTGGGGAGCGGCAGTCCCACTGCTGGTATCAGGAGCGGCGCTTATCGGAACGGCGCTCACCAGCGCCTTGTGATTGCATTCCGCAAACCTCCTCCGAGATTCAGTTCGCGGATGTCGCCCCCGAGCGCGGCGTGCGCGCCAGCATGCAGCGCGGGACGCTGGAGAAGCGCCTGATACCGGAAGCCAACGGCAGCGGGGCGGCCTGGCTGGATTACGATAACGATGGCTGGATGGGCGTGGCGATTGGCGACGGCAACAACGACGGGCTGATCGATGTGCTCACGACGACATTTTCGGACGACTACTTTCCGTTGTTTCAATAGACACGGCCGGCCCAATATGAGGATGTTTCCTACCGCGTGGGACTGGGAACTGGGACTCTGCCCGACGTGGGCTGGGCCTGCGGTTTGACCGATCTCGATAACGACGGCTGGCGCGATCTCTGGTCAGTGAACGGGCACGTCTACCCCGGCGCCGATAAGCTCTCCACCCCCAAGCACTTCCAGCGCTTCCTGGTTTTCAAGAACCTTTGTCCTTCCGCTAATCGCCATCCGCCGTAAGGGCACAATTCGGGAGTGCACAATTCGGACCTCGAATTCGCGGCGCCATTGGCCTGCCGGCAGGCGTATGCTAATCACAGGTCCACTTTAGCCTCCCCCGATTTTTCAGCCGTGGACCCGCTCCCGGCGGCTTTCCACATCGCTACCGTGGAATCTCCACATCCTGCCGGCCCGGCGGCAGCATCCTCTCGCTCCAACCGCCCTGGCCGTCGCTGACGAGCGCAATGGCGCGCGAGCGGCCCTCGTATTTCACGCGGATTCTACCGCCCACGATGCGCGCATCGATCAGCTCGCCGTTGAAATCGGCCAGGCGTTGCGGCGGCAGTTCCCGGCACGGGCTGAGCCTGTGTTTGCCGGCGGCGACGAGCACGCGTTCGCCGTCCTGCACCGGCCACGGCCGCCCGTCCACCAGGGCGCAACCCTGCCAGGCCACCGAGACCGGCCGCGGCGACTCGATCTCCAGCTCGCCGCCCGTCCACGCCGCCTGGCGCACGGGGGCGGCCGCTGCTGCGAGCAAAGGCCAGTCCGCGGGCAGAATCGAGTTCTCGAAATACAGCGCGACGCGCTCAAACGACTCCGCCGCGCTACGCACTAACTGAAACAATTCCGTCCCTGTCTGTTGTTTTACCGGATACACATCCTGATAGCGCTCGACGATGTTCAGGTCGATCGCCAACAGGTCGGCGCGCTTCGTCAGTTGGGCGTAACGGCGCGCAATCTCGGCGTAGCGCTCCGGGCCCAGGTGCCAGACCGTCGCCGGGTCTTCCACCAGGAAAGTGACGCCGCGCCGCTGCGCCGACTCGAGCAGCCGCGGCACGTCCGCGCCGAGTTTGTCCCGCATCGAGGGATCGAAGCGATCGTCGATATGCGTCAGCACCAGATCCAAGTACGGCTGCGACTGGCGCAGCGCGCACAGCCGCTGCAACCAACCCTCCTGCAGCCTCGCCGCCAGCGCGGCGCGGTAGTCCAGGAACTTGCGCAACGCCGCGGGATTCCGCGCATAGGAATTCGCGCCGCCGGGCGCGTACAGTTCCTGCGGATCGAAGCCCCGTTGCGCTTTGAACTCGGCCCGCACCCGCGCATTGAAAGGAGTGAAGCGCGACGGGTTCGCATAGCCTTCCAAAGATTCGAAGTACAATTCCCCCAGATTCAGCCCGTCCCAATCGAAGCGCCCGGCCAGCCCCTCCAGGCCCGTAGCCACAGCGCGCTCGCACTGCGGATCGGTCAGGTTCATCAACTGCCGCCAGTCGAGTTGCGCGTCCTGGCCGGAGGCGGTCTTCTCGCGCCACTCCGGATGCTCGTTCCAGAAGGCTTCGCTGACGTGCGGGAACTCGACCCAGGCGTAAACCAGGATGCCGTGGCGGTGGCAGGCCTTAATCAGACGTTCCAGCCACTCATCGCGCGCGCGGTCGCGTTCCCAGAAATGCCAGGCGGCCACCTGCAGCGCCGCCACGCCGCCGCGCCGCCACCGCGCGGCCAGGTAATTCAGGTCGGCTCGCAGGCGGTACGAGGAGTCGAAGAAGACCCATAACGAACGCGACTCCAGCGCCGGTTTCAGCCCCAGGTCCACGAGCGCCTGGGGCAGATAGGGGAACCGCTCGAAGCCCCGCGCGCCGGGCGCCACGGCGGTCCACAAAACCGGCTTCCCTGCCCCGTTGCCGGAACCGGCGAGGCCCGCCACCAGCGGTGCGCCGGTCCAGCGCTCGCGGGTAAAAACGCGCGCTCCCAGCGGCATTTCAAAGACCGCAATATCGACCGAGTTCTCCCACACGATCTGGAGCTGCGGCTGGCGGTCGTCGATCAGGCTCCGCACGTTGACCCGCCGGCTCGTCGGATGAAAGCCGTGGGCTTGGGCCGCGGGAGAATCGCCCACTACCAGCAGGGCCTGCGCAGGGTCGAGGTTCAACGGCGCGAGGACGTTGTCGAGAGCTTGCGCGTGGCACAGCCAGCTTGCAGTTAAAAGGATTGAAATCAGCAGCCTAGCGGGTAATTGCATACCACAGGCTCGCGCGCGCGTCCCAGTAGGTCCGCGGATGCGGGTTGTCCTGACGATCCGCCAGGTAGGCCCCGCGCAGGAAGTCGGTGCGAAACGACAGGCTCGGCGGCAGCCCGGCCCAGCGGAACCGCACGCCCGGTCCCGTCTCGGCGAAATTGCCCCACCATTGGCGGCGCGCATCGACGGTGTAGTTGAGGTTCCAGAGCGGCTGCAGGCGCAGGCCGCCAGGCATTTCCGGCAGCGTGTAACCACGCCGTACCTGTGAGTAAAGCAGGGAGTTGTGGTCGTAGCGGGAAACGTAGACAGCGTCCGTCCCAGCCTCGGTGAACCAGCCGCTCTCGCCGCTGTTGGCCGCCGTGCCCCAGCCGCGCAGGTACGATGCCCCGCCGCGGTAGTCGGGTTGGCCCGGCCCGGAGGCGGGGTTGTTGCTGGCGTAACTGAACGCCCGCCCGGCTTCGCCCCAGACAAACAGATGCGGCGTGAGGAAGCGGTTGACGCCGACGGCGGCGATGACCGCGGAATCGGAAAGCATCGGGCCCGCGCCCTGGCAGTCCACCAGCATGGTGCAGGTCTTGGTGTCACCCACCCAGCGCAGCGACAGGTACGGCTGGAAGCCCCACTTCTTCAACCGCACGCCTTCCACTTTGGCCTGTGAATACATGAACATGGATCCCCAGTGCGACGAATACATAGGCAGCGCCCACACCGTCACGCGAACCGCGCGCTTGCTGGCGCGCAGATTGTGATAGGCCCGGTCGGCCTCCTTGGAGGTTTCGGGCGACCCGCTCCGCCGCGCGCGGTCGAACCACACCAGCGCCTGGTCGTCGTGCTGCAGCAGGTTCAGCGTCCAGCCAAGCTGCAAAGCCACCTCGGGGTCGCCCGGTTTCTGCTCCCAGGAGGCCTGCAGGTAGCGCAAAGCGTCCTGCAAGTAGCCGCGATGGTAGCTCTTCATGCCCATCTCTTTGTCCGAAATGGCGCCCGGTGGCGGGGCCGCCGGACGCGTGGTCACCAGGACTGCGGCGGGCTGCGGCGGCGGCGTGGCCGGTTGCTTCAACAGCCGCAGTTGATCGCCGCTCAAGCGATCGTCGGGGTGCTCATGAACCTGAATCTCCAACTGCCGCCGCGCCTCGGCGTTCCGGGCCATGGCCAGCAGCAGGAAGGCGTACTCCCGGCGCAGATTCGGGTTGTCCGGGTCCGCCTGCAAGGCATCCTCGAATTCGTAGAGATACGGGTAGCGGGCCGGCATCAACTCGCGCGCCATCTCGGTCACGCGCGCCTGCGGTGAGCGCGAAGCCGCCAGCAACAAGGCCATCGATTCCCGCAATTTGCCCTGCTCTTTAAGAACCCGCGCCAGGTCGATCATCAGCCGCCGCTCGTCCGGGCGAAGCTGCCATGCCTTTTGATAATGTTCCGCCGCCAGTGCCAACTCGTCCCGCTGCTCGGCCAGCCGGGCCAGCTCTTCGTGGGCCGACCATTGGTCCGGCGCCGCCGCCACCGCGGCCTTCCAGCGGTCGATTCCTTCTCGCAACGGGCGGTCGATGTTCTCGAACGCCGCGGCTGCGGCGGCGCGCGTCTGCTCGGTGCCCAACTCCTTCCAGCGCAGGAAGATACGGCGTGCCTGGACCGGCCGCTTCGTTTCGTAACACAGGAACCCGTACTCCAGCGCGCTTTGTTCGTCGTTGGGATCGATGCGCAGAGCCTCGGCGAACTGGTCGCGCGCCTGCTCGTGCTCGCCGGTTTTCAGCAATGCGTAGGCCAAGTCCTTCCGCAGCGGGGCCACGTCCGGCCGGGCGGCAATCGCCTGCCGGAACAGCGCCACCGCGCGGTCGAGTTCCCCGGCGCGCAACGCACGGTAGGCCGCATCCCCTGGATCATCCCCAGACTTAGAGCCCGTTTGGGCGGCGGCAGTTATGATCGGCAGGCCCGCGAGGAGCAACAACAGCAGCCAGGTGCGCATAGACGTCCTTGCATTACAGTGCCGAAACGGGACCGGGGCTCTCACCCGCCCGCTGCCTCTCCCTCGCGGAAATACGATGATGTGGGTATGGCTGCGTATCGAGGCACCGACTACCTGCTGCTCGACACGCTCCTCGGCGACGAAGAGAAACTGGTCCGCCAGACCGCTCGCCAGTTTGTCGAGGACCGCGTCCTGCCGCTGATCAAGGACTGCTACAACCAGGGCCGGTTCCCCGCCGAGCTGATTCCCGAAATGGGCCAACTGGGCTTGTTCGGCGCCAATCTCGAAGGCTATGGCTGCGCCGGCATGAGCAACGTCGAATATGGCCTGCTGATGCAGGAACTCGAGCGCGGCGACTCCGGCCTGCGCAGCTTCGTCAGCGTCCAGGGCTCCCTGGTCATGAAGCCCATCCACATCTGGGGCACCGCCGAGCAGAAGGACCGCTGGCTGCCGCTGCTCCAAAGCGGGCGGGCGATCGGCTGTTTCGCGCTGACCGAGCCCGGTTTCGGTTCCAACCCGGCCGCCATGACCACCCGTGCGCGGCGCGATGGCGCAGACTGGATCCTGAACGGCGAGAAGACCTGGATCACCAGCGGCAGCGTTGCCGACGTGGCCCTGGTCTGGGCGCGGAGCGAGGAGGGCATCCGCGGTTTCCTGGTCGAGCGCGGAACGCCCGGCTTCACTGCTTCCGACATCCACGGTAAGCTCTCGATGCGCGCCTCCATCACGTCGTCGCTGTCGTTGTCCGATTGCCGCGTGCCGGAGTCCAGCCGCCTGCCCGGCGCGGCCGGCCTCAAGGCCGCGCTCGGCTGCCTGTCGCAGGCGCGCTACGGCATCGGCTGGGGCGTGCTGGGCGCGGCCAGCGACTGCTACGAAACCGCGCTCAGTTACGCCAAACTGCGCAAGCAGTTCGACGACCGGCCGATCGCCTCGCACCAACTCGTGCAGGAGAAGCTGGCGTGGATGATCACCGAGATCAGCAAAGGCCAATTGCTGGCTCTGCACTGCGGGCGGCTGAAGGACCAGGGCCGCATCGAGCCCGCGCACATCTCCATGCTGAAGCGCAACAACGTCGCGGTCGCCCTCGAATGCGCCCGCATCAGCCGCGATCTGCTGGGCGCCAACGGCATCATCGACGACTATCCGATCATGCGCCACATGTGCAACCTCGAATCCGTGAAAACCTACGAGGGTACGGACCACATACACGCGCTGGTGATCGGCGAGGCCGTGACCGGCATTCCGGCCTACAAGTGAGCAGCGGAGGGAGGGACGATCCAATGCAGCCAAGACACAGTTTGAGCCCACGCGCGGGTCTCGCTGGGTCGCGCCGCTCCTGGCTGGCCGGCCTGCTCCTCTTCGCCGGCGCCTGTTCCCGCCGCGAAGTCTCCTACGACTACGGTGAGCCCAAGCAGCGTTATCAGATCCACGGCGAGCTCCTGCGCCTGCGCCCCGAGAACCGCCTCGCCGTCGTCAAGCACGAGAAGATCGAAGGCTGGATGGAGGCCATGACCATGGAGTTCCCGGTCCCCGACGCCGCGGAGTTCGCCAAGCTGAAAGAAGGCTCGTGGATCCGCGCCACGGTCTGCGTCAACGATTCGTACTTCTGGCTGACCGGCATCGTCGTCGAGAAGTAAGCCGCTCGCCGCCGCGCCATGCCTTCCGCGAAGACCAATGCCATGCGGCAGCTCGACGCGCTCGGCATCGCCTACGAAGTGTGCGAGTACGAAGTCGACCCCGGCGATCTCTCGGCCGAAAGCGTTGCCGCGAAGATCGGTTTCCCTCCCGAGCAGACTTTTAAGACGCTGGTCGTGCGCGGCGACCGCCGCGGCGTCTGCCTGGCCGTGATTCCCGGCAACGCCGCCCTCGATCTGAAGGCGCTGGCGCGCTCGACCGGCGACCGCAAGCTGGATACGGTCCCGCTGAAGGAAGTCCAGCCGCTCACCGGATACGTCCGCGGCGGCGTCACGGCGCTCGCTGGCAAGCGCGATTATCCGGTCTGGGTCGACGAATTCGCCCAACTCTACGCGCGCATTTCGGTCAGCGCGGGCCTGCGCGGCCTGCAGATCCTGCTCGCACCCGCCGACTACCTGCGGGCCGTGAACGGCCGCTACGCGCCGCTCGCGAAAGATAAGGAAGAATAGTGCTCCGACCGCAAGATCCGCTGCTCCCGGAAGCCTTCACCGAGACTCGCGCCTCCGATCCGAGCCATGACCAAAGGGAGTGGTCTGCCGGAACCGTACCACATCGCACGGTGGCAGCATAAACCGCGTCTTCCTACGGCCGCAGCGTGATCTTGCGCACCGCGACGTTGTCATTCTCGTCCTGGACTTTGACCGCCACCGTCCACTCGCTGCCCGCCGGCAGCGGCGCCTCCACGACATAATCGTGCGCCTGCGAGTCGGTGATGCCCGTCGTCGGCCGCGCCGCCTTCCACTCGCTGCCGTCGACGCTGTACTCCGCCGAATCGAGCTCGCTCAACGCGTCCGCCGCCCGGAACCGGATCACCAGCTTCCCACCCTCCGCTTTGGCCGTGAGCCCTTCAATCTGCGGCGGCGTGTTGTCGATCAGAAACGGCTCGCTTTCACTCGTGGCCGTGAGCGCGACGGAATCATAGTTGTCCGGCGCGTCCGAGGCCGTCACCCGCAGCCGGTAGCGTCCATCGGCGAAGGACGTCGCATCCCAACTGAAGCGGTTCTCCTTCACATGCTCCTTCAGCAGTTTCCATTCGCGCTCCTCCACGCCGCGGTACTCGAGCTTGTACTCCAGCGTGTCGCCGTTCAGGTCGGAGGCCTTCCAGCGCGCGCCGATCCAGCCCTTGTCGTAGTTCATGCTGGCCG
>Ga0182027_10001728_pt1 | contig 36034 bp, 34 predicted proteins | sample 712E1DmetaG_FD_121300 | JGI IMG/M metagenome (GOLD analysis project Ga0182027, IMG submission 121300) | Permafrost microbial communities from Stordalen Mire, Sweden - 712E1D metaG (Illumina Assembly) | ecosystem: Environmental > Terrestrial > Soil > Wetlands > Permafrost | place: Sweden...
CCTACCTTGACCGATACACCTGGCCCCCGGCCAAACCATCCTACTGCCACCGCCATTGCTCCGACCGCTACCCAGCCCCCAGCAGCAACTGCTACTCCCTGATGATTGGGATGGAATAAAAAATTCGTGGCCGGTTATGTACACCGGCCACGAATTTCTTTTTTCTATTCCTCACACGGATTTTCTTTCAGAGTAAAGCCGCAGCATGGTGAGCAGTGCTGGTATCAGTGCGGTTGTGCCCGGGTAAGCAAGATAATGCGGTTCCCAGTATGGGTGAAATTTATCTTTGAAATGATAGATACCTTTAAATTTGTATAAACGATTAATTAGGACGGAGATGGAACCAATAACTTTGGCAATGGGGGTCTCGCCTTGCTCCGTTCCCTTTCCTACGGCAGTAACTGCGCTCAGGCTGAAAGTGTCGTACCCCTGACTTAAAGCCCAGTTCATCATGGAAACAATCAGAAATTCCATCATACCGTTCGCAATAGTTGTGCGGGAGCGCACCAGATCGCCGGTAATTACACTAATATGGCTGGCGATCACGAGATTGGCAAAGGCAACCACCGGCCCGTCCGGGGCATGCACGGCTATTACGGGACTGTTACGTATGTAATCATCATTGAAGGAACCGACCAGAAAATATTTCTCTCCTCCGTAATGGCTGCTCAACCAATCATCACTGACCGCGTGAAGCTCGCTCAAGAGTTCATCGGTCAGCGGAGGCGCATAGAATCTAGCCTGGTATCCAAGGCGGGCAATTTTATTATATTGGGCACGAACCCCCCGGATGCCATGGCCTTCCAGGGAAAAAGACGCCAGCGGTACGCGCGCTTCGTAAGCGATGCAGAGCGTATCAAAGCCGTTCATCTGGTAATCAGCCAAGCCTTCGCAAGGAATATAAATAAAAGATGGCTGCCAATCATTCATGGCACAAAAGGCTTTGAAGGCAGATATGGCGGCTGCGGCATCGCCAGCCGGACCAATCGGGTCACCCAGGGCCAATGCGCCCCGTCCGCTGACACCATATGCGATCACCGTGCCTCCCTGGCTGAAGAAATACCGCTTATCGTCGAAAAGAGTCATGGGGGCTACGATGCTGCGCCCGTATTTTTGGATGATCTCAGCAGCCCGATGGCGTTCATCCTCTGTCACTCGATGGCGAAGCACAACCGGATGATTCAGCAAGAACAAAGCGGCGCCTATTGCCGCAATCCCGATAAAATAAATCGAACCGGCATAATACCAACTGAAACTGTTAACCGGTTGCGGACCGGGATTAAAGAAGGACACAAGCATGGCCATTGTCTGGTTCATCGCAGCCGGTAAGCCAACTGGCTGATGAAAGTGAAGGCCTTGCATAATAAACCCCATTATGCCTGCCGCTAATGAAATGATAAAAGTAGATGCCAGTATTGACAATCCTCGATAAACCGATCGAGGATCTGATTGTGCATAAAAACTATACCCCAACGAAATGAGCAAGATGAGTAGAAAAATGGAAGGACCGGTCGCATAACTTGGCCCTCTGAAGAGTTGAATCAAGGTTGTAAAGGCCAGCAGGAACATCGTTAGAAGCCAGGCCGCGCGTTTGTGCCTCCACAGGTTGCCTGCCAGCAGGAACAACGCCAATCCAGCCAGAGCAGCCGTCAGACGACTGCCAGCCTGCAATTCCAGCGGGATGGCAGTTTTGATTGGTTGCAGGCGGTTCATCCAGGTGGATTGGAAGGCCGAAAGGAGATTTACTCCTCCCATTAACCAAACCAGGATTGAAGCCAGGTGTACTCCCCAAGCACCCAACAAATCCTTGGTGTTGGAAGTTATTGCAGGTAGTCGAAATTTAATGGTTTCCATTTTCCCTCGCCACGTAGTCAGCACTTAAAAAAAGTTAATTTATATAGTAAATATCAGAATTCTTGGTAAAAAAGGTTTAGTTACAAAAACAGTTAAGCTGTATGCAATATAATATATATGATGAATAATGTCAAGTATATCCTATTAATTTGCCTGTCCACATCCCTTGCAGCATTTAAGAAGGCTGGATCGATGTCGCCATGATCGCCTACATCGGTGATATACTGGAATTCTTGAACAGGAACCAATTTATACAAAGCCCAGTGACCTGGATGGTGATCATTCTCGCCGCGGCTTTCCTTGTTTAATATAAGAAAATATGCCCAAAGTCGCTCTCAATACCCCTGCTCCCGATTTTGAGTTGGCCGATTTCAACGGCAAAGCCGTTCGGCTCTCCGCTCTGCGCGGCCGGACTGTTCTGCTGATCTTCAATCGCGGCTTTGCCTGACCATTTTGCCGCGCGCACATGGCGCAGTTGCGCCAGGACTTTGCAGAGTTTGAAAAGCGGGAGACCACCATCCTGGTCATCGGTCCGGAGGATGTTGCTGCCTTCGGCCGCTATTTTTCCGAACATGACCTGCCCTTCACCGGCTTGCCGGACCCCACACATACCGTCCTGGATTTGTACGGCCAGCAGATCAATCTTTTTAAATTTGGGCGCATGCCGGCGCAGGTTTTGATCGATAAAGCTGGGATGGCGCGCTACATTCATTATGGGCGCTCTATGTCCGACATTCCTTCCAATCCTGAGATGCTGTCACTGATCGACGAGATCGACCAGAATTGAGCAGGCGCAACTGAGGGCATGAATGCTATCGTTAGCGGTGTGGTTATGGCAGGCTACCGGGTTGCTTCCGGGCCTTCAAAAGATTATCCCTACGGCACGCTTGAGAAGCAAATCCCGCTCTTCACGCAACTTGGCCTCGATCTGCAGCGGTTTTACCAGGGCACATTGAACGTTTCCATCGTGCCTGCCATATTCGAGATGCAAAACCCGGAATACACCTTCCGAAAGGTGGCCTGGACGGACCTGCGCCCGCCGGAGGATTTTTCGTTTTCGCGTTGCACGGTCAGGTACAAGGGTGGAAGCTATGCCGGTTATGTGTATTACCCGCATCCGGAGACGAAAAAGAGACATTTCGAGAGCGCTTCCCTGCTCGAAATAATCACATCATTTATTCCTGAGATCCAGTACGGAGAGCGGGTGGAGTTGGAGTTGAGTCCGGAAGAAATTCACATCCAGACGGGGTAAAGTGAAGTTTCCTGCCAAATTGTGGTGCTATAATTTGCTTTACCGATGAACTTCATCCAGAATCTCTTCACCATAAACCACGAAATCATCTACTTCGTTTATGGGTTGGTATTCTTCGTGCTGGGACTGGCTATCGCACTCCAATCCCGTCATTCCTCGCGGCTTGACCTGGCCCGCAACCTGACCTGGCTGGCCGCCTTTGGTTTCCTGCATGGGTTTAATGAATGGGGCGATCTCTTTATCCCCATCCAGTCTACCTATCTGTCAACCGAAATTATCGTCATTCTAAATTATTTACACCTGCTGCTGCTGGCGGCTTCCTTTGCCTGCCTGTTTGAATTTGGGGCAGTCTTGTTGGAGTCTTTGCAACCTCGCAAATGGCTGCATATCCTGGCAGCCGGCTTGCTGGTGGTTTGGACTATCATCGTTTTTGTTCCCTTGCGTCTGCGGATAGCCGACTTTACCACCTGGTTCAATACCGCTGGCGCTCTGGCCAGGTATTTCATTGGTTTACCGGGTGGGCTGCTGGCTGCCTATGCTTTGCGCAAACATACCTTGCAGCGCATCGCTCCTTTCGATGTGCCCAAGATCGTCCGTGCCATGGAAGCCGCTGGGATCACCATGGCATTGTACGCGCTGGCAGCTGGATTGATTGTTGCGCCGGTCAATTTCTTTCCCGGGAACTGGTTGAATACCGATACCTTCACCCGCTACCTGCTGGTACCTCCGCAACTCGTCCGGGCGCTGCTCGGGCTGATCATTGCAGCGACAACCATCCGGATGCTGGAAATTTTTGACGTTGAAACCTCCCGCCAGATCGAGTCGATGAAGGAAAATCAGATGGTGGCTGACGAGCGCGAACGGATTGCGCGCGAGCTTCACGACGGCACGATCCAGAAAGTGTATACGGCCGGCCTGCTGGTCAAATCGGCCCAGAATTTGGTCGAGGCGGAAACTCCCCTGGCTGCCCGCCTCGCCACTGCGGTTGGCGTACTCGATGATGCCATTGGCGATTTGCGCCAGAACCTGAGTGAACTGCATGCGCCGGTCCAATCCCAGGAGCCGCTCAAGTCCAAGCTCGAAAAGCTGGTCACCGACCCGCGCTTCAGTGCACTGGTGAAGGTGGCCGTTGAACTGGACTTGCCCGCCTCAGATACTCTCCCGCCAGAGCGCTGCGCGCACGTGTTGGCGATCGTACAGGAGATATTGTCCAATGTTGTTCGCCATGCCAGGGCCCGCCATATTTTGGTTATCGCCAACCGGCCCGGGGAACGCCTGCATTTGGTAATCCAGGACGATGGCATTGGCATTCCGGTCAATGTGATCGAAGGCCACGGGTTGCGGAACATGCGTGATCGCGCCGCTTTATTGCACGGGCAATTGGTGGTTGAGAAGATGGAAAAGGGCACTAGCGTTACCCTGGATATTCCCTGGAAGGTGGAATAATGAGCAAGATCCATGTTGCACTGGTGGATGACCACGCCCTTGTGCGTTTGGGATTGAAGACTTTGATCAATGATCAACCCGATATGGAAGTGATTGGCGAAGCCGGCTCGTCTGCCGAAGCCATCCAGATGGTCGCGAACATTCATCCAAAGGTTGTTCTGATGGATATCCGCCTCCCCGGAGAAGGCGGCCTGGAAGCCACCCGCCAGATCGTCAATCGCTTTCCGGATACCAAAGTGGTCATGCTGACCTCCTTTGCAGATGAAGAACTGGTGATGAGCGCCATTCGTGCCGGCGCGGTCGGTTATTTATTGAAGGAAGTGGGGAATGAAGAAGTCCTGCGCGGGATTCGCGCGGCTGCCCAGGGGGAATCTGTCATGGATCCGGCTACAACCACTCGCATGTTTGCCCGCATGCGCGCTTTTGAGAGGAAGGGCGAGCAAGATGCTTTTCATGATCTGTCGCAGCGCGAAATGGAGGTACTTTACGAAGTCAGCCTGGGCAAGACCAATGCTGAAATTGGCCAGAGCCTTAACCTGGGCGAAAAGACCGCCCGCAATTATGTCAGCGGTCTCCTGGAAAAGTTGCAACTTTCCAACCGCATCGAGTTGGCCACCTATGCCATCAAGCATCATCTGTCTGAGCGCATGAAACCCGAATAAAAGGAAAATAATAAAAACAGGACGGCGAGTTTTCCCGCCGTCCTGTTTTTATTTACCAAATCTATCTGGCTTGAGCGCCCTTGGGCAAGCCCGCCGGGACCGATTCCATCTTCTCGTTCTTCTTGCCGAACAAGGAAGCGAACCAGGGTACCAGGAAATAGTCTGCGCCGAAGTAGCCGGCAACTTTCCAGGCCAGTACCAGGAACACTTCCAGTACCAGGAACATCGGATTGACACTGGCGGAGCCGGCCATCAGGTAGCTGAAGTTCATTACGCCGCCCATCAGGGCCGAGAACCAGGTGAAGAGGCCTAAAATCATGGCTACGCCGACCAGGATTTCGCCCATGGTGATCAGCTTGGCGAACCAGGTGTAAGCCTGGGCGTTCAGCAGCATTTGCAGGAATCCACGGTACCAGGCATAATGGATGGGTGCAGTCCCTTTGGCGGGAATAGCTACTGCGGCTGCCCAGAAGCCTTTCAGGCCGAGACCGGTCTGTATCCAGGCCGGGTTCTTGAATTTCTCCAGGCCGGCTTCCAACCATTGCCAGCCGATCCACACGCGGATGGGCAGCCAGATCAGGCCGGCCAACGGGTGGTTGAAGATCGTCTTAAGCCACGCAGGTGTGTGCAGGGTTTCGCCCTTGCGGGTCATAACAGCGTTTTTCATCATAATTATCTCCTTTGGATATTAGATGGTTAATTGGTTATATTAGTTACCCCTCTAATTTACGACCATTCGCCTCTTATTTACAGTGTCATGTGCCCCCAATCGCGCCGGGTCAGGTGACCCCCTTAATGGTTGTAATAATTGAAAACTCCTGTACGGCGCAATTTATATTGCTCTTGCGGGCAGATGCGCCATAAATTGCGCCGTATGTCTTTTTTCATAATAGAATTCTTGAATACACTCAACCCCCCCTTTGGAGAAAAAACAATGAATCGGAGTCCGAAGTCGGGAGACTTCGGATTCATACGGTTATGCAGAACTAGCCGCTTTTATCGGGACCACCGCCCGGCAACGTGGGTAATTGGTACACCCATAGAACTGCTGTCCTGGGTTATTCCCCCTTTTGGCCGTGCGAAACACCATCGGAACACCCCAGGTGGGACGACTGAAGCCTGCTCCTGAGCACTGACAGATTGGGTGACAGTTAGTTTCCGGGTTTCTTTCTTTTGCATGGCAGCCTGGAAATAGTGGTCAGTTTGCATGGGTTATAGGCTGGCCGGGATACGTACCAGCGGTAAATGACAGTCAGACAACCCGGTCTCTCTTTCTGTACGCGCAGACCTCCGGAATCCATAAGGATCCGGAGGTCTATTTGCCAGGCTTAGCAGGCGTGGCGAACCAGCCCGGCCTCATTTGAGGCCGGGCATGGATTTTTTACCGGTAAAGTCTACTTGCGGTTGCGCAGGAAGGTCGGAATATCAAGATCTTCGGTGTGAAAGGTCTGAGGCTTGAACTCGACGGGCTGGTTATTGTTCGTCTGTTGCGCGGACACGTTGATGGATTCCAGCGGGTGGTTGATCAACTTTCCATCAATGGTCCGGGTGATAGGGCGCGGCGTGATGCGGCGCGGCATCCCGGAACGTTCGAAACCAGTGGCAATGACCGTCACATGGATTTCGTCGGACATATTCGGGTCGATCACTGCGCCGAAGATCATGTTCACGTCCGGGTGGGCAGTCTCGCGGATCAGCGCGGCGGCCTGGTTGACCTCGAAGAGGGTCAAATTTGGACCGCCCGTAATGTTGAAAAGCACACCCCGGGCTCCGTCAATGGTAATGTCGAGCAGTTGGCTCGAAATAGCCTGTTCGGCGGCGATGCGGGCGCGGTCCTCACCGGAGGCCTTGCCCACTGCCATCAATGCCGCGCCGCCTTCGCTCATGATGGCGCGCACATCTGCGAAATCCAAATTGATCAGGCCTGGGACGGTGATGAGTTCGGAGATGCCCTGGATGCCCTGGCGCAGCACTTCGTCAGCGATCTTGAATGAGTCGTTCAGGCTGGCGCGTTTGTCCATGATCTGCAGCAGGCGGTCATTCGGGATGACAATCAGGGTATCGGCATGATCCTTGAGGTTGGCCATGCCCACCTCGCAGGATTGCATACGTTTATTGCCCTCGAAGGTGAACGGCCGGGTGACTACGCCGATGGTCAGTGCGCCGTTCTCTTTAGCGATCTGGGCTACGATCGGGGCTGCACCGGTTCCGGTGCCGCCGCCCAGGCCGGCCGTCACGAAGATCATATCTGCGCCTTTTAGTACATTGTACAGATCCTCGGAGCTTTCCTCGGCAGACTTGCGGCCAACCTCCGGGTCGCCGCCTGCACCCAGGCCGCGCGCCAGCTTGTTGCCGATGCGCACCCGGGTGGACGCCTTGGAAAGCATCAACGCCTGGGCGTCCGTATTGATGGCTACGAATTCCACACCCTGGATGCCTTCTTCGATCATCCGGTTGACGGCATTGCAGCCACCGCCGCCCACGCCGACTACCTTGATGCGGGCAAATGCTTCTGATTGCGTACTCTTTGTATCCATGCTAAGCCTCCTTAAAGCAGATAAAATGGTTCGATGGTTCTGGAAGTTTGAATAACCAATTTGTATTACTTAAGGTACTGTGTTACGGTATTGACCGTGTCACGGGAGTAACCGCTTGAGCCAGTCCTTCACAGGACCGAGGTTCATCGGATTCTCTTTCTTGGAGGGGTGCCGGTCGCCGGTTCGGCCAGGCAACAGGTCTTCTTCGCTGAGCGCGGCCGCCCAATGCAGCAGGCCGAAACCGGTCGAATACGCCGGGCTTTTTAGATTATCCACCAGGCCTACCAGTTTCTCCGGCCCGGCAGTTCTGACGGGCACTCCCAGCACCTGGCTGGCCAATTGCCGTATGCCAGGTAGTGCGCTGGTACCGCCGGTGAGCACCATGCCGGCTGGCAGCAGCCCGTCATATCCGGAACGCTTGATTTCTTGTAAGATAAGTGCAAATATTTCCTCCACTCTTGCTTCGATGATGTGCGCCAGGTCCTGGCGGCTGATCTGGACCGGGGCATCTTCACCATAGGCTTTTACGGTTAAGAATTCTTCTGCTCCCACGCCGGATTTCAAGGCATAGCCATGCTTTATCTTGATCTCCTCGGCCTGGGCCAGCGGCAGACGCAGGCCGGTGGCAATATCGTTGGTGATGTGGTTGCCGCCCACCGCCAGCACCATGGTATGCCAGACGTGTCCATCCACGTAGATTGCCAGGTCGGTGGTACCGCCGCCGATATCGCAGACGGCTACGCCCATATTGCGCTCTCCATCCGTGAGAACCACATCGCCGGACGCTAGCGGGTTCAAAACGAACTGCAGCACTTCCACACCGGCTGCGCCTACGCACTGGCGCAGGTTTTCGACTGTGCCCTGGGCGGCGGTAATGATGTGCGCCTCCACTTCCAGCCGGTAGCCATGCATTCCAATCGGCATCGTAATGCCGTCCTGCCCGTCCACCGTGAAGCCCCTTTGGATGATGTGAATGATTTCCCGGTTATGTGGGATGGCAACCGCCTGGGCTGCATCCAGGGCACGGATTACGTCATTCTCATCGATCATCTCTCCCGAGACTCCTGCTACGCCGCGGCTGTTGATGGATGAGACATGCGCCCCGGCCAGGCTGACCAGCGCTCCGGTGATTTCCACCCCCGAAACCTGTTCGGCCTTTTCCACCGAACGTGTAATCGCCTGTGCGGCTGCGGCCAGGTCCACGATTACGCCCTTCTTGATACCTTCCGAAGGTTCGATGCCTGAGCCCAGGATGCGGATGTTCTCTTCTTCCACCCTTCCCACCAGGGTGCAGACTTTGGTTGTGCCTACATCAATTCCAACTACAATCTCGTCCATAGGTTATTTGTTCACTTATAGAATGGTGCATCCAGGTATTCCACGCTGATTAGAGTGGGTTGGGTGCCCTGTTTGGTGAGAGTGTCCAGAATGGCCTGGTACACTTTTTCCTTCATTGGAATATCCTGTGTGTTCTGGCCGAAGTAGACCGACCAGCCACGCGGGTCTTGCCAGCCCATGCCATAGGCTGGATCGTAAATCATCGGCGAACCCGCTGGAACCTGGGGATAGAGCGTCTGGATGGCTTGAACCATGGCGGGGTCGATGAAGGCTTGGTTGTAAGCCGTTTGATTTGGGTCTGCCGACAGTTTGGGTGGGTTCCCGTTCGCAGCGATCGGGATCAGGCCTGCCACATTGCCGCGCGGCATGAAGGATACACCGTTGGAATCTACCCAGGTGATATTGCCACCTTGCGACCAGACCAGTACGGGAGTCCGTTCGACCACGTTCACATAGATATGGTTGGGGAAGCCCACCTGCACGCTCACGCTGGCCAGGTCCGGGAAGGCGGTGCGTAGGTTGGTCTCGATCTCGGACGGGATGGCATTAAAGATGGGTTGTCCGGTCACACCCAGTGCGGCGCTTACATCCGCCGCAGTCAGGCGCTGGTTGCCAGTCACTTCGGCGCCCGAAACCATGAATGTATGAGCCGTCACCATGCTGTACAGTACCAGGCCAAGCAACAGAGTTAATCCGGCTGAGATCCAACGCGGTCCCAGTTGTGGCAGGCTGAAAGCCGGAGCGTGCACGGAGGTGCGGCCAAGGCTGAAGGCCAAATCATAACCATTTTGGCGGCTCGTCTGTCTACCTGTTTTGATGGTTCCCATCCGTCCGGCGGCTCTGGTCTGCATGGGATGGGGGTGCAATCCGCTGGTCTGTGCTTGCCTGACCCTGGAAGATGTCACAGGCGTGCGGCGTGTGGCGAGTTTCGGTTCCCCTGGCAGCAAGAGCGACCCGGTCCGGTAGGTCTGGTGGGGCATCTGTTTCGTCTTTTTAGTTTCCGGCTTCACGCGTGATTTCGAGCCACGGCGTTGGCGGACGGTTTCGGCACGCGATTTTTCAGGCACCGGTTTTTTGGGTATCTCTAGTGCGGTCATGATGTTCTCCGGAAGCGGCGTTCAGTTCGGCTACGATCGACTTTACGCTCCAGGGCCAGTTCGATCAGGCGGTCGACCAACCCGGTGTAGGATAATCCGCTGGCTCCCCAGAGTTTCGGGTACATGCTGATGCTGGTGAAGCCCGGGATGGTGTTGAGTTCGTTCAGGTAGATCTCATTCGTGTTTTTCTCGAGGAAGAAATCCACTCTGGCCATGCCAGCGCAGTCAATTGCTTTATAAGCCCTCACGGCCATCTGGCGGATTTTATTGGCTGTCTCTTCAGGCAGGGGCGCCGGGATGAGCAGGCCGGATGTACCATCCACATACTTGGATTCATAGGAATAAAACTCTCGGCTGGGTTGAACTTCGCCGGGCACGGAAGCTTGCGGATCATCGTTGCCGAGCACCGAAACTTCGATCTCCCGTGCATCCACGCCCCGCTCCACCAGCACACGCCGGTCATAAGCGGCTGCTTCAAGCAGGCCCTCGCCCAGGTCGGCGCGACGGTTGCATTTGGAAATGCCGACCGAAGAGCCCAGGTTGGCCGGTTTGATGAAGAGCGGATAACTGGAAACTGTTTCCGCCCGGCGCATGACCGCTTCGATATCCTTTTCGATTTCACTGCGCAGAACAATGATGGATTCAACCGTCGGGATGCCGTTGGCCCGCATAACATCTTTGAAGACGCCTTTGTCCATGCCTACGGATGAGCCGGTCACACCTGCGCCCACGTAAGCCAGGTCAGCCATTTCGAGCAGGCCTTGCAGTGTGCCATCCTCGCCATAGGTGCCGTGCAAAACGGGGAAGACCACATCCAGGTCGGTCACCTTCTCGAACCCGGCCGGGTTGGCAGGATCCGTTGCAGGGATGCGGTAAAGGCCTCCTTTGGAAGGGTCGGGCAGGATGGTGCAGGGGGTCAGCTGGCCGGTTTCCCCTTTTTCCAATGCCAGGCAGGCCTCCGACCCGGTCAGCCAGTCGCCCGCGTGAGTGATGCCAACCTCGAAGATCTCATATTTCTGGGGGTCAAGTACCCCGAGCACCGACCGCGCCGAACTCAGCGAGACTTCATGCTCGCCGGATCGTCCGCCAAACAGAACGGCGATCTTCATCTTGCGGTTTGTGTCAGCAGTGTTATTCATCATTATCTGTTCTCTTCAATTCTTTACCACTCGCCAATTAATTCCACTTCCAGTTCAAGCTTGATCCCAAATTGATCCAGGACAGCTTTCTGTGCCAATTCGATCAGCGCTCGCATATCCTCTGCCCGGGTCTGGCCATTGTTAATGAAGAAGTTGGCATGCTGGGTGCTGATGGTGGCATTGCCGATGCTTTTGCCTTTCAGACCGGCCGCTTCCAGTAATCGCCCGGCATTGTCTCCCGGCGGGTTCTTGAACATGGAACCCATGCTGGCGCCGGGTGGTTGGGAGGCTCGCCGCTGGCTGGAAAATTGCTCCATTTTGCTTTGGATTTCCGCCTGGTCGCCGTGCTTCAGGGTTAGCTCCGCCGAAAGCAGCAGCACGGGCGGATGTTCGCGCTTCAGCAGGCTGCTGCGATAGTCACATTCCAGCTTGCTTACCGGCCAGGTCTGGCGCCCGTGCTGGCGGTGGATTAATTCCACCGAAATCAGGCTCCCGGCCATGTCTCCACCAAAGGCTCCGGCGTTGCCATAGATTGCCCCGCCCAGCGATCCGGGAACGGAGGCCGCCCATTCAAAACCGCTCAACCCCAGGCGGGCCGCCCGCTGGGCGATATCATTGGGAGTGACACCCGTTTCAGCATGCACGGTGGGAAGATCCGCCTTCGAGTTGAATTTCAACAGCCGGGCCCGGTTGATAATGACCACGCCTCGCACGCCCTGGTCGCTCACCAGCACGTTCGAACCGCCACCCAGCACACTGAAAGGCATCTCCATCTTCCACAGCTTTTCTGCCGCCTGGGCCAGTTCATCCGCCTTGCGGACGAAAACAAGCGCATCTGCCGGGCCGCCGATGCGCGCAGCGGTATAGCCGGAGAGGGGGACATTCTCCTGCATATTCTCACCAAAGGTTGCGCGCAGTTCAGACAGGCTGGCTGGGTTCATGGGCATCATTCATCCAGGGACGGACAATTAATCCTCTTCGAGGTGGGCAATGATGCGCTTGACCGTGCCTTCAATTTCGCGGTTTGATTTGCGCATCAGCTGGCTGGACCTGTTCCGCTTATCCGGATCGGGGTTGGGAATATCCCCAATGACCAATCGCAGGGGCGGCAGGGCCATTACATTGGAATCGTATACACGTTTCTTTTCATCCATGGCGAATCTCCTTTAATCGGGCCAGCACATCCGTACTGACCTGGTCGGCATCCCCGGCGGAAAGAACCAGCAGAACATCGCCGGGGCGAAGATGGGTAATCAGATAATTGCTTACTTCTGGTAGACCGGCGATGAAGTGCGCCGGGCGCGGCATGGCTTCCACAACTTTCAGTGACGAAAAATCCTGCTTCGGCTCGCGCGATGGGAAGACTTCGGTCACGATGACTTCGTCTGCGTTGCCGAATGAATTGGCGAAGTCTTCCAGGAGTGTCTGGGTACGCGAGTATGTGTGCGGTTGCCAGACCACCCACAATGGACTGCGCGGATAGCGGTAGCGCGCCGCTGCCAGTGTGGCCTGGATCTCGGTCGGGTGATGCGCGTAGTCATCAATCACAACTACACCGTTCGCCTCACCGCGCACATCGAACCGGCGTCCGGTTCCTCTGAACTGGCCCAGTGCCTGTGCTGCCCCTTCAAGGGGCAGCCCGAGCAATTGGATCACGGTCAATGCGGCCAATGCATTCAGCACATTGTGCTTGCCTGGCACCTGCAATTCAACCGTGGCCGGCTGGCCGAGCACACTGGCGCTGAAGCTAAAGCCGCCTTTTCCGTTGACTGAAAGGGTGTTGGTACTCGCCTCCAGCTGGTGTCCAGCGCTATCTGCTTGCTTGAGCCCATAGGCCAGGACGGTTTTGCCCATCTTTTTCGCTTTTGTCAATAAGGCAAACGCACCGGGGTCTTCGGCGCAGGCAACCAATTTCCCTTGCAGGGGCAGATGCAGTACGAATTCCATGAAGGCTGCTTGCATGTCGGCCAGGGTGGGATAGCAATCCGGATGGTCGTGCTCGATGTTGGTCACCACTTCGATGGTAGGTTTGAGACCCAGGAACATCCGGTCTTACTCATCTGCCTCGATCACGAAGGTATCGCCCTTTCCGGCCCGGGCGTTTACACCCAGGTTCGCCAGTACACCACCGACAATAAACGTTGGTTCCTGCTCTAAAACCGTCAGCATCCAGGCCAGCATGGCCGTTGTGGTCGTCTTGCCGTGTGTGCCAGCAATGGTGATGCCGGTCTTGCCATCCATCAGGCTGCCCAGAAAATCGGCTCGTTTGACCACCGGGATGCGGGCGGCGCGCGCCGCGATAACTTCCGGATTGTCGTCCAGGATGGCCGAGGACCGCACCACCAGGTCCGCGCCGACAACGTTCTTGGCGTTCTGGCCAATGTGGACGATCACGCCGGCCGATCGCAGATCACGTGTATAGGAGGATTCGGCGCGATCCGACCCGCTCACCGTGTGCCCCATTTCGAGCAGGACGCGAGCGATGGCAGAAAGCCCGGTACCACCAATTCCGATTAGATGAATGCGTGTCATAGGTTAGACGAATACCACGATCACAAAAATGAAGGCGACTACTACGGCGAAGTAAATGCCCGGGATACCCAGCAGCCTGGGTGGCATGTACTTGAGCATGTTATCTGCAATGGCGGCAATGGTCCCGGTCGGCGCAGAGGCGATATTTGAAAAAGGATACTTGGCATCTGACAAATAGAACCAGATTGTCCCGGCAATCAGGTATCCATTGACGGCGCCGATTACGATACCCAGGATGGCATGTTCCAATCTCTCACGCGTCAGCTTGCCTGCAAAGCGATTGAAGTTGACGGTTTGATACCCAAAGAAGACCAGCATGAGCAGGATGATCGTCCTCAGCCAGAAAAGGGTCGGACTTTGTTGTGGCAGCAGTACATCCCTTACGAAAGGAACGTAATGCTCCAGCAGGGCCGTAAAAGCCAGCGCCAGGATCACACTGAAGCTGACCAGGATTTCCTTGGCCCACCCGCGCAACCCGCCGATGATCGCGAACAGGATGACGTACATCCAGAAGACAACCGCCAGACTCATCATGGTCTCTTCTCCTCATCCGGGCAGAGGCTCAGGATTTGGCCACCGATCTGTGCAGCCGCGTCAGGGTGGGAGAGTTGCTGCATGGCAGCGCGCATGGCAGCCAATTTTTGAGGCTGATTGAGCAAATCCTTAATAGCTGGCAGGAGTTTATCCAGCAGGCTTTCATCTTCGAGCATCACTGCCGCGCCGTGCTGGACGAGGTAACCTGCATTAACCTTCTGGTATCGCCAGGCGTGCGGGTAAGGCACCAGTACCGCCGGCAGGCCGAAAAGCGGATACTCGCCCAGTGTGGAAGCTCCCGCACGGCTTATCGCCAGGTCGGCCGCGGCGAGTGCCGCGCCTATCTGCTCGTGCAGGTACGGGTAGGCCTGGTAACGGCTGGTCCGGATTGCAGGGATGCCAGTAGGGCTGCTTTGCTGGAGTGCATCTTTGAACAGTTCTTTGGCCTTTTCTTGCACATTCGGCCAATCCAGCTCGCCGGTGATGTGGATGATCTGCGCGGCCTCGACCAGGGCCGGCAAGGCTGCCATTACGGCTGTGTTGATCGAACGGGCACCCTTGCTGCCGCCTGAAACCAGCAGGACGGGGCCTTCCTCGCTAAGAGCCAGTTCCTTGCGGGCTGCCTGGCGTGTCCAACGGGCAAGGTCTGCGCGCACCGGGTAGCCGGTCAGGGTAATGTGTTCGGGCCGTGTAAAATACTGCAACGAGTCATCGGCGGTGACGGCAATTTTGTCTGCGAAGCGGGCCAGGGTGTTCAAGGCCAATCCTGGTTCGATATCCGGCACATATAGCAGGCTGGGCACTTTCCACCCGGCCAGCGCCATCGGTACGGCCACATATCCACCGGTGAAGAACAGAACATCCGGGTCGAACTCGCGCAGGATGCGCCGGGATGCAAAGACGCCGCGGCTCAACTGCCACAGGTTGCCTGGTAGGGTCCACAGACCAATGCCATGCACTCCGGCAGCCGGGATGGTTCTAAAGGGAATGCCACTTCTCGAAACGAGTTGCGCTTCCATTCCGCCTTCTCCACCTATCCAGAGCACATCCGCACTATCTTTGATGGCTTGCAGCACGGCCAGGGCGGGATACACTCCGCCTCCGGTCCCGCCGGCGCAGATCAACAGTCGCACTATACGACCTCCGTTCGTTGCTATCAGCCGGTGCTTTTTGCCCGGACTGGCGCGAAATGCCTAAAAGGATACCGATAGCTGTCAGGGTTGCAATCAGGTTCGAGCCGCCGCCGCTCACGAATGGCAGGGCATTGCCTGCCACGGGGATTAGACCGATGATCATGGTCATGTTAATGAGTGCTTCGATGATGATCCAGAAGGTTAATCCGGCTGCCATGACCGAACCCAGCAGGTCGGGCGCCCGCGAGGCGATCACTAACCCGCGCCAGAGCAGGATGCCGTACAGGGCGATCAAGCCCAGCGCTCCGACAAACCCCAGTTCTTCCACGATCACTGCGAAGATGCTATCAGTGGCCGAGAAAGGCAGCCCGATCAATTTGGTGGTGGCGTTCCCAATGCCCACCCCGAACAATCCGCCCCGGTAAACTGATTCCAGCGACCACAGGATGTGGCTGCTCGATTTGAGCGGGTCCTTGAGTCCGGCCAGGTAAGATGCCATGCGGGTGCGGCCGGTGGAACTCATTTGCACCACCACCCACCCGGCCACCAAGGCCACCAGGCAGAACAGGATGATTTGGCGTAACTCCCCGCCGGCCAGGAAGAATAGCAACCCGCCCAGCAGGAAGATGGTAATGGTGGCGCTCAGATCGGGTTCAAGATAGATCAAACCGGCGATGCCGCCCAGGATGACAGCCAGCGGAACCAGGCCCAAGGATATGTCATGCAGGTATTCCTGCTTGCTGTAAAGCCAGACGGAAATGTAGATGATCGTGACCAGCTTTGCCAGTTCCGATGGCTGCACCGATCCGCCGATGAAGGTGCGGATGGCGCCATTGCGCAGGTCCTTGGTCAGGAGTACGGCCACCAGGAGCGCAACGGCCACTAGCATGAGTGGCAGGGCAAAGCGGCGATAGAGATGGTAATCCACCCGCGAGGCCGCGAAGGCGATCAGGATTCCACCGGCCAGGAAGATCAATTGCTTGTTAAACATGAACGTTTGCGAGCCGTAATTCAGGTAGGAAAAATCCGTGCTGGCTGAATACAGCATCAACATGCCGAAGATGCACAATGCGATCACGCAGGCGATCAGAATCAGGTCGCCTGTGGAAGTGTGCTTGTGGCGATGCGGCGGGGTGATTGGCCGGGCAGTTTGGTTTACGAAAGTTCCGATACCCATTTTTGAAAGGCCTTTCCACGTTCTTCGAAATCATAGAATTGATCAAAACTGGTGCCACCGGGCGAAAGCAGAACGATACTGCCGGGGCCGGCCACTTTGGCGGCTGCCTGGACAGCTTCCTGCAAGTCTTTGCAGCGGGTCAAAGTCAGCGGCAGCGTTCCGGAGGCTTGCTTTAGGGCTGCGTCAATTTTCTCCGCTGCTTCACCGAAGAGCACCACATGCTCCACGCGCTGGCGCACCAGGGTTGCCAGGCTGTCCCAGGGCAGGTTCTTGTCACGCCCGCCCAGCAGCAGGACAATTGGTTCGGTAAAGGAGTGGATGGCTGCCATTGTCCGTTCGGGTGCTGTGGCGATGGAGTCGTTGTACCATTGCGCTCCGTTCCACTCACGTACCAATTCCAGCCGGTGAGCCACGCCGCGGAATTCTTTTGTTGCAACGATCATGGCATCCAACGGCAGATCGGCTGCGTAGCCGATGGCAAAGGCTGCCAGAACGTTCATCACGTTATGTGCGCCGCGCAGCTGGATCTGGTCGCGCTGCAGCAGAGGGATTTCCGCTCCGCGCTGGCGCAGGTACAGCGTCTCATCTGCCAGGAAAGTCCCATCCTGTTTGCCAGAGAACGCACCGGTACCGAAGGAGACCAGCCGGCCGTGCACATTCTCGCGCAGGTTCCACGAACCGCTGTCATTGCGGTTCAGGATGGAGGTGCTGTCTGCCCGCTGGAATTCCAGGATGCGGCGTTTTGCGGCAGTGTAGATTTCCATTGTGCCGTGCCTGTCCAGATGGTTGGGCGTGATGTTCAGGATCGCCGCCACGTCCGGGCTAACCGTCATCTGTTCCAGTTGAAAGCTGGAAATTTCCAGGATTGCGAGATCATCGGGGGTCATCGCATCCACGTAATTTAGCAACGGGTCGCCGATGTTGCCGCCGATGTAGGAATGCTGAATGCTGATTGCTGATTCGGCTTTTCTACCTTCTGCATTTCTTGCCATCTGCCCCACCAGCGAAGTGGTGGTGGTCTTTCCGGCCGAACCCGTGATGCCAACAGTGCGGCAGGGGCTTACTTCCATAAAGATTTGCGTGTCGTTTGTCAGCGGAAGGCCACGCTGCATGGCTGCGGCTACCAGCGGGTTATTCAGCGGGATGCCTCCCGAGATGCACAGAATATCGGCCGTATCGAGGAGCTCAACCGGGTGGCTACCCAGAACCCACCTGACGGGGGTGTCAGCCAGGGCCGAGCGGCCAGAGGTCATTTCCTCGGCGCTGCGGCGATCGTTAATGGTCACACTGGCGCCATGCCGCGCCAGCCAGCGCGCCGCCGCCTGTCCCTGGCGGGCGCCTCCCAGAATGACCACACGTTTGCCGTTCCAGTCCGTTTTTTGTTCCATTGCTACACTAACATCAGTCCAATGCCAAGCATGGCTGCAATCAGGCCGATCAGCCAGAACCGCTGCACAATTTGCATCTCTGACCAGCCCAGCAGCTCGAAATGCAGGTGGATCGGAGCCATTTTGAAGAACCGCCGCCCATGCGTCATTTTGAAATAAGCGATCTGGATAATGTCGCTTAATGCTTCGCTGACCGGGATCACTGCGACCACCGGTAACAGGGCCCACTGCCCGGTCATCAGGGCGATCACACCGATGGTTGCGCCCAGCGAGAGGCTGCCGGTATCGCCCATGAAAAGCTGGGCGGGGTGGACGTTGAACCACAGGAAGCCAAATAACGCTCCTACCATCGTGAAGCAAAACCGGCCAATGAAGACCTGTCCCTGGATCAGGGCGATCCCGCCGTATGCCGCGAAGATGGTGGCAGAGATTAAACCAGCCAGTCCATCCAACCCATCCGTAAAGTTGACTGCGTTGGACATGGCTACGATCACGAATGCTGCAACCGGGATATAAAGCCAGCCCAGCTTGATCTGGAAATTAATCCCCGGCAGGAACATTTCGGGCACTTTAAGCATGTACTTCAGCACAATCGCGATCCCAATTCCAAGCACGATCTGTGCAGCGAATTTGGTGCGGATACGCATCCCTTCGCCTTTGCGTTTACCTTTAACGCCTTCCCAGTCATCGATTGCGCCCAGTACGGCAAAACTGCCCATGGCGATCAGGGGCACCAGCACCGACTGTCCCAGGATTTTCATTCCGATCAAGCTGGCGGCATTCAATAACACGGTAACCAGAACGACCGGGATGATGATCATCACGCCGCCCATGGTGGGTGTGCCCATCTTGACGAAATGCTTGTCAGGTTCATCCACACGGATCTGCTTGCCAATCTTGAAATGGCGCAGGATTCGCAGCAGGGGTCCGCCCCAGATGACGGTCATCATGAAAACCAGGCCGGCCAGGCTCATGGCAAGGGCAGTGTCGTTCATGAAGGAACCTCCAATGCGGCGACGATGCGGTCCATGCGGATGCCATGTGAGCCCTTGACCAGAACCACGTCTTTATCGGTCAGGGATTTCTGCAAATAGGCGATGGCTTCATCCGTGTTCTCAAATTCGGTGATTTTCCTGGATTGCATGCCTGCCAAGTGTGCAGCCGTTCCAATCAGGTGTCCGAGTGTTCCGATTGTGATCAGCGCGTCGGCCACTTCCGCGGCGCGCACTCCCACAATCTCGTGCCCCTGTTTTTCATACTGTCCAAGTTCGAGCATATCGCCCAGCACGGCCACTTTGTGGCCATCCAATTCGGCCAGCAGGTTCAGGGCGGCCAGCATGGATTCCGGCGAGGCATTGTAGGTATCATCCAGCATCAGCGCACCGCTTTCGCTACGGACGGCTGTCAGGCGCAATTGCGAGTGCCCCTGGCGCAGCCCGTCGATGATCTCCTGCCAGGTCAGGTTATCTGCCAGACCCACCGCAGCCGCCCTTAAGGCCGTATGGACGGAATGCTGTCCGATCATCGGGATATGCACATGCAGGGTTTCATGCCGGTAATGTAAACGGAACCGGATGCCTTCCAGTCCGAGGCCTTCCACATTATCGGCCCACAGGTCGGCTTCCGGATCGAGCCCGTAGAAAAAGACGTGTGCCTTGGTCAGTTCGGCCATCTTGGATACCCACGGGTCATCCAGGTTGAGGATGGCGATTCCATCCTCGGGGAGGGCCTGCACCAGTTCGGACTTGCCGCGGAAAATGGCTTCCTGGGATCCGGCCCGTTCGGCGTGGACGGTGCCGATGTTGGTGACCACGCCGATCTTTGGCCGGGCGATCTCGCTTAGCAGGGCAATTTCGCCTGGTACGTAAAAGCCCATTTCCAGCACTGCCCGCTCGTAGCCGGCGCTCAGCCGCAGGATGGTCAGCGGCAGGCCGATTTCGTTATTCATGTTGCCGGGGCTTTTCAACGTTCGATAGCGCTGGCTGAGCACTTCGAAGACAACTTCTTTGGTGGTGGATTTGCCAACGCTGCCGGTGATACCCACCACATCCACATCCAGTTTGCTCCTCCAGAAGCGGGCGATTTGCTGCAATGCCGAAAGGGAATTTTCGACTAACAGGCAGGTGGGCACTTCCATGTCGGTGGGAAATGCAGTTTCCTGACCAGCCTGCAGATGGATGGTATGGTAAGCGGCGTCGATTGTGTGCTGGATTAAAGCAAATGAAGCCCCGCGCTGGAAGGCATCTGCGACGAAGTCGTGACCATCTGCCCGTTCACCGGGCAGAGCCACGAATAGTCCGCCGGGGATGGCCAGACGCGAATCCACCGCCGCCTCGGTGATTACAGTGCTCGCCTGGGCGGGGCGGATATTTGTCAGGGCTTCAATTACATCAGCCAGAGTCAGCATCAAACCTCATTGTCCGGCAGTTTTCGCCAAAGGTTGGTCGGGCGAGATGCCCAGGAAAACCACCAGTTTTTCGATAACCTGTTTGAAGATCGGGGCGGCTACCACGGAGGCAGCCTTGTTGCTTTGTGGCTTCTCCAGCCACACATACACCAGGAAGCGCGGATCCGCAATCGGGCCCCACCCGATGAACGAAGCGTTGATGTTATCAGGGTCATAGCCGGTGCTGGTGGGGATTTGTGCCGTACCGGTTTTTCCGGCGATGGAATACCCGTCCAGTAGTGCCGTGGAGCTTTCCCTTTTCAATGAGTTGTACAGCATAGTGGTAATGGTGTGAGCGGTATCCGCAGAAATGGGATTGCCAACGATGTGCGGCGCCATATTGCTTTGATGACCGTCGCGTACCTGGGCCAGCAGTACGTGCGGGTAAACCATTTGCCCATTATTGGCCAGTGCAGAGGCTGCCATGACCATCTGGATGGGGGTGATGGCCACGCCCTGGCCGAATGCGTTCGTGCCAAGTTCCACCGGCGACCAGTCGCCGTCGCCGGGTAGTTTTTCGCGCCCGGGCACTTCTCCGGCCAGGTCAATGCCGGTCAGTTGGCCCAGGCCGAACCGCTGCATATAGGAATAAAAGGCGTTGTTGCCCATCTTGGTGGAGACCCAGGCCAGGCAGACATTCAGCGAATTTGCCAGGCAGCCGGTCATATCCTGGTAACCCCAGGCGCCGTTATCCCAGTCGTGGATTTGAACTCCGCCGACGGTAATGGTGCCGGTATCCAGGAAAATGGTGCCGGGCTTGACCGTGCCGTTATCCAGGGCAGCCGACATGGTGAAGATCTTGGCAACCGAACCGGGTTCGTAAGCCTCGCTGATGGCCCGGTCATAAGGTGTTTCGCCCGGGAAGATCTGATCCACCTGGGTGTAGTCGTTCAGGTTCATGCGCGGGGTGGAAGTCATGGCCAGGATTTCACCGGTTTTGGGATCCATGACTATGATGGTCCCTGAGCTGGCGCCGGTGCTTACCAGGGCATCATCCAGGATCTTTTCCACCGAAGCCTGGATTTGACGGTCAATCGTCAGGATCAGCGTCTGGCCTGGTTCGATTTTGGGATAGTCCACTGCCTGACGTGGGTCGGCCGGGATGAGCTTGGTTACCGGTTCACCCGCCAGGATGTTGTCATATTTCTCTTCCACGCCCATATAGCCATGGTTGTCCCGGGTTACATAGCCGATGATGGTGGATGCCAGATCGTTTTCGGGGTAGCTGCGCATCAGGTGCGCGGTAAAATCCACCGCGCTCAGGTTGGGACCATTTGGGTTGGCCGTATCATTCTTTTGGAGTGTCATGAACTGGTCGGCCTGGTCCGGCGCGACGTAATCCTGCAGAACGATATACTGCGTGCCGGCCGGGGCGTTGGTGATCCTTGATAGGGCTGTGGCGGGGTCCATCCCCAGGGTCGATTGGGCAGCCAGGGCGATGTCACTCTCCATTTTCAGGGCGGCATCCTTTGCTGCAGGTATGGCGGTCAGGTCCACGCCGACCTCATAGACGGTCTTGTTCCCGGCCAGCAGGTAACCATTTCGGTCGTATATTTCGCCGCGGGCTGGATAGAAAGTTTTATAGATATATGCGCCCTGCCCGGTCACCCCCGCCACTTCCGGGCTGTTCTGGATGCGCACAATTTGCACCAGAATGGAGGTGCCGATTAAGCCCAGCATGATCGCTACGGTCACATAGCGCCAGAAGGATAATTTTTTCATGGTTGGCCTCCCACGGAGGTCGATGTGACCAGGGTACGCGTGATCCAATCGAACAGTGATTTAGTGTAAGCCGGCAGGAGCACCGGTTTCTGGGATTGGCCCTGGCTGTCGGCCCCTGGTTGGGACATATCCACGGATGTCTGAGGTACATATCCGGGCACGACAATGTATGTGATGGTTCCCGAGTCGATGGGTTTGAAGCCCATCGCTTCCGCCCGGCTTTGCATCGACTCAACCGAGGTCAGCCCGGCCAGGATTGTTTCCTGGTCGGAATTTGCGCGTTGGTCGTCGATCAGGTGGTTCTGCAGGTATATGATCTCGCGCCCGGCCAATGTGGCGCGGACGGTAATATTAAGGTATATGCCGGCCACCATTGCCGCGGCTACCAGCCCTAGCAGAAAAAGGCCGATCCACTGGCGTTGTACACGCCAGTGGGCCTGACGAACATGTTGTACAATTTGCGTAACATTTTCCATGATCAGTATTCCATACCTTACCGATAGACAGATGAGACACTGCACTTCCGTTCTGCCTGCGCAAGCCTGCCGCAGGTTCTTGCGAGCCAACACCCATTGGCTTAGATGCCTTATAATTTTTCAGCCACCCGCAGCTTGGCGCTGCGGGCACGCGAATTTCTTTTTATTTCATCTTCAGCCGGCGTAACGGGCCGCCGGGTAACTTCCGAGATACTTGCTTTATGACCGCAGGTGCATACCGGCTGTCTGGGTGGGCAGATGCAGTCCCTGCTTTCCAGCCGGAAGAACTCTTTGACCAGCCGGTCCTCCAGCGAGTGGAAGCTGATGACCGCCAGTCGTCCTCCAGGAGCCAGTGCCTGCACTGCCAGAGGCAGGGTCTTCCCGAGGCTTTCCAGTTCGCCGTTGACTGCGATCCGCAGAGCCTGGAAGGTCTGCGTGGCCGGGTGATGGGGACCGTGCCGGCCGATGGCGTTCGAGATTACCTCAGCCAGTTGCCCGGTGCCACTGATCGGCCGGGCTTGCTGGATGGAGTGGGCGATCCGCCGGGATGCCCGTTCCTCTCCATAGCGGAAAAGCACATCCGCCAGTTCATCCTCCGCCCAGGTGTTGACAATTTCAGATGCTGTCAGCGGGTTGGTCGGGTCGAAACGCATATCCAGGGGCCCGTCGGCCAGGAACGAGAAACCCCGTTCCGGCGTATCGAACTGCATCGAGGATGCTCCTAGGTCGAGCAGGATCCCATCCACTTTGTCCCACCCGAGCGCAGCCAGTTGCTCGGGCAGGCTGGTGTAGGGGGCCCTTATTAAGCAGGCGCGCTCCCCGAAGGGAGCGAGGTTCTGACGTGCTAGTTCGAGCGCCTGTGGGTCCACATCCATTCCAAGCAGCCTGCCTCCAGGCTCGCTGCCGGCCAGCAAGCCGGCCGCGTGGCCGCCTGCCCCGAGTGTCCCATCCACATAGAACCCCGTGCTTTTCGGGCGTAAAGCGTGTATAATCTCTTGGTAAAGAACTGGTTCGTGCGGCAGTGACATCTTAACGTGTTCTCAAATCGAGCGCAGAAAAGCGCTTGGCATTTGTCTCTGCATCGTTGATCTGATCCTGCTTCTTCTGCCAGGGTTCGGATGCCCATATTTCGAAATAATCGCCCTGGCCAACGAAAACGACTTCGCTGGTTAGCCCGGCATAATCACGCAGGTTTTGGCTCAGCAGGATCCGACCGGAACCATCCGGAGTCACCGGCATGGCGTTGCCGAGAATGATTTGGCGCAGCAGGCGCGCATCCGGATCGGCGAAGTTCATTGCCATTATCCGGTCGTAAAGGATCTGGAATTCTGGTTGAGGTAGTACCATTAGGTTACGTTCCAACCCTTGGACAACAGTAACACCATCAGCTGTCTGCTCACGAAATTTCGCCGGAATGGTCAGCCGGTTCTTTTCATCAAAACAATGGTGGTACTGATTGAGGAACATTTGTTCTTTTTCTCTCTTTTAACTTGAATGCCGGAGAGTTCCGGCATCCCACTTCGTCCCACTTCAACCCACGGACAAGCTTATTTTAGCACAATTCAGGGTTGCTATGCAAGTAGTACTTTTGACCAGTATCGCGCGCCATGCATTACATTTTCTTATCATGACAATGGGGGCATAATTCTCCCAGGAAATCCAGCATGACACCTAAAATTTCCCTGCTTCTTTCTCCTCATTGGACCGATTACGAATTACTCGACTCCGGCGACGGCCAGAAATTGGAACGTTTTGGCCCCTATACCTTTGCCCGCCCGGAAGTGCAGGCATTATGGAAAAAGGCTTTGCCCCTTGAAAAATGGCAGACCGCCCACGCTTATTTCGAACCCAGCGGGGAAGAGAGCGGCGGGCATTGGGTATGGAAGAAACCGGGCGCCACGAAGTGGGAGATGCGTTACCCTCTTTCCCTTCCCCCCTCTCCCCTTGATGTTGCATCAGGCGTCCGGGACCTTCGCTTCACTGCCATGACCACTCCCGGCCGGCACCTGGGCGTTTTCCCGGAATGCGCCGCCCACTGGGATTGGATGGCCGATCTCATTTGTAGGGGCGACCGGCCCTTTGCTCCCACCGGGAACCCTATCAATGTCCTGAATCTGTTCGGCTATACCGGGCTGGCTACGCTGGCCGCCGCCGCAGCCGGAGCCAGGGTCACCCACATTGATGCCTCCAAAAAGTCTGTCACGTGGGCGCGTGAGAACCAGTTGCTCTCCGGGTTGGGTGAGAAACCCATCCGCTGGATCGTGGACGACGCCCTCAAGTTCGTTGAACGTGAGGGGCGGCGCGGCATGAAGTACGATGGTATCCTGCTCGATCCTCCCAAGTTTGGGCGCGGACCTAAGGGCGAAGTCTGGGAGGTCTACCAATCCTTGCCCGAGATCCTGTTGGCCTGTCGAAATATATTAAATGGAAGCCCTTTGTTCGTAATAATGACGGTATATGCGGTGAAATTACCCGCCATCCACGCCTATACCGCCCTAGCGGAAATGATGGATGGGTTTGGGGGCAGCCTGGAGTGCGGCGAATTGGTCACCCTGGAAAAGAGCGCCGGTCGCCTTCTTTCCCAGGCTGTCTACGCCCGCTGGCAGGGCCGGTAAAATTCCACCATTTCTTCCTCTTTTCCCAACTCTCTGTTCCCTTATTCCTGCCCTCTTCTCTCCGTTCTCTAATCTCTCTCCTTCCCCATCTTTGGTACAATTGCCCCGATGATGCCAACAACCGAAAACCAATCCATCCTTGATATCCCCCTCAAGCGCTGGTTCCCGGCCAACTTGGAAACCCTGCTTGTGATTCTGCTGCTTCTGGCAGCCATTGCCACGCGTTTCATCGGCCTGGGCGACCGCGCAGTTAGTCACGACGAGGTGAACCACGTTGTGCCGTCCTATAGCCTCTATACGGGCAACGGCTATCAATACGACCCGATGAGCCACGGCCCGCTCCAGTTCCACATGATCGCCCTCTCCTATGCGCTCTTCGGCGATAACGATTTCACCACCCGCATACCGGCCGCCCTCTTAAGCGTCGTATCGCTCGGCCTGGCCATGCTGGCCTTCCGGCGCTACCTGGGCCGCACCGGCGCCATTCTGGCCGGCCTGATGTTCCTGATCTCGCCCATCATGCTTTTCTATGGCCGCTATGCCCGTAACGAATCTTATATTATCGTTTGGGGCTTGCTGACACTGTATTCCACCCTGCGCTACCTGGAAACCGGTAAGGCCTGGGCCCTGTTCCTGTTCACTGCCGCCAATGCAATCCACTTCCTCGACAAGGCCACTGCCTACATGTTTGCCGGGGAGATATTCATCTTCCTGCTGGCCTATTTCGTCGACCGCATGGCGCGCCGGGAGTGGTCCCATCCCAACAAGCGCTCCTCCTTCCTGCTGAGTCTGGTCCTGGCGATTGCACTATTTGCCGGGGCGGGGGGCCTGTATCTTTCCCTCAAACCGCTCGGTACAATCTTTGTCAAGCTCGCCGTTGCTGCGTTGGCAGCCGGCGGCTTGGCCGCGCTGGTCTGGTCGGGCATGCTGTTGGTTCAGAATTTCGGCTGGTCAGGCCTGAAAGCCGAGCGTTCCCTTGATATGTTGATTTTACTCGGCACGCTGGTCCTGCCGCTGACCGGAGCCATCCCGATTTCCTTGCTCGGCCAGACTCCTCTGGATTACACCTCCGCCGGCGTGGAAAGGGTTATCGCCGCCGTGGCGGTCCTGGGTGCCATTGCCGTGGTAATTGGCTTATGGTGGTTCGGCCGCAAATGGTTGTTCCACGCTGCCCTTTTCTTCATCCCCTTCGTGGTTCTCTATAGCACGTTCTTCACCGCCCCGGCCGGCATCGTCGGCGGACTGGTTGGGTTGCTTGGCTATTGGTCCACCCAGCAGGATGTTGCCCGTGGCGGCCAGCCGCTCTACTATTATGCCTTCCTCCTGATCCCCGTTTACGAGTTCCTGCCTGCCCTGGGCACGGTGGCTACCGCGCTCATCGCTTCCACCAAAAAATTGTGGCGTTCGCAGTCCGGCCAGCCCTTCGCCCGTCCGGAGTCCGAAGGGATCTTCTCCGGGATTTCGGAAGATCTGCCTCAAGACAACAAAAACCTGCAGCCGGTTCCTGTGGCTTCCCTGCTGGTCTTCTGGTCGGTCAGCAGCGTGGCCCTGTTCACCTATGCCGGCGAGAAGATGCCCTGGCTTACCATCCATATTGCCATGCCGATGATCCTGGCCGCGGCCTGGGGCTTCGGCTGGATGATCGAATCGGTGCCCTGGGGCCGCCTGGCTGCCTGGGGTGTTCGTAATTATGCCCGCGTGGCAGTCCTGGCCTTTTTCAGCTTGCTGGCCCTGATCACCACCCGGACGGCTTTCAAGGCCGCTTATATCAATTATGATTATCCCTTTGAGTACCTGGTGTACGCTCACGGCACGCCCTACCCCAAGGCTTTATTCAACGAGATCGAGCAGTTGTCCCTGCGCACCACTGGCGGAAATGGCATGGTCGTGGCGTACGATAACAATGTCCGCTACCCTTACTGGTGGTACATGCGCCAGTTCCCCAATAAGGTCGATTTTGATCAAAATCCCACCCGTGAGGCGCTTCAGAATGCCCTGGTGATCGCCGCCGGCTCTGAAAATGTTGTCAAGCTTACCCCCATCGTGCGCGATAATTACTTCACATCCAACTACATGCGCCTGTGGTGGCCAACCATGGATTACTGGAGCCTGAAGTGGGATGCCATCGCCTCGGAACGCGTGACGGCTCTCACCCCCAACGGCGCCACCTCTGCCAAAGTAAGCCCGATGAATGTATTCAGCTACCTGGAATACGTCTGGCCGCACATCCGGCCTTTCTTCACCGATCCCAAAGTGCGCAATGCGGTCTGGCAGATCTGGTTTAACCGGGATTACACCGCCTGGGCCGCCCTGACCAACAACACTACCTATACCCTCACCAATTGGGGTACTTCCGAAGCGATGACCTTCTATGTCCGCAAGGATATTGTCTCCAAACTCTGGCCGTATGGCACCGTCCCTCAGACTGTTGCCCCGACGGCCGATCCCTATGCTGCCATTACCACGCCGGTCGCCCCCGACAATAGCATTGGCGGGGTCGGGACGAATGCCGGCCAGTTCCAGTCGCCGCGCGGCATTGCCCTGGCTCCGGATGGCAGTCTCTACGTGGCCGATTCGGGTAATAATCGCATCCAGCATATCGGCGCGGATGGCAAGGTTCTGAAGGTCTGGGGTTCCTTTGCGGACATCTCCAAAGGCGCCGCTCCCGGCGGCACCTTCAACGAGCCCTGGGGCGTGGCCGTAGCACCGGATGGAAGTGTCTACGTGGCCGACACCTGGAACTATCGGATCCAGAAATTCACCGCCGACGGGAAATTCGTGATGATGTGGGGTACCGGCCCGGCTCAGGGCAATACCCAGTTCTACGGCCCGCGCGGCCTGGTGGTGGATTCGCTTGGCCATATCTTTGTAGCCGATACCGGCAACAAACGCATTGTCATTTTCGATGCCAATGGGAATTATCTGGGCGAGTTCGGCACACCTGGTGCGCAGCTCGGCCAGCTGGATGAACCGGTCGATATTGCCCTGGACTCGGATGGCAACGCCTACGTGACCGATACGTGGAACCAGCGGATCCAGATCTTTACTCCGGATGCAACCCGGCTCGTTTATACCGCCTCGGCTGCCTGGGATGTCAATGGCTGGGCTGGTAACGGGCTGGATAATAAGCCCTTCATCACGGTGGATTCGTCTGGCATCGTCTCTGTCACGGATCCGGAATCGTGCCGTGTGATTTCCTTCTCAGCTTCCACCGGAAAAGCGACCCATGTTTGGGATGGCTGCGTCTCGGGAACGGCTTTCCAGTTACCTGCCGGTATCATTTCGAGCGGTTCCGGTGGCCTGTGGGTCACGGATGCCACCAACGGCAAACTGGTCCACTTCCAGACGCAGACCCCATAAATTCAAAGGCCCCCGGAACACTTTCGGGGGTCTGCTCTCTACGGATTAATATCTTTCCTAAATTTTCGGATGGCCCCGTATTAATTACTCCTTGAGCAAAAGTGGAGATTGATCATGAAAAAAGGCTTAACCATTTTCCTCTCTACCCTGCCCATGCTGCTGGTTTTGGCGGTTACGGCCTGCGGCTCGGCTGCCAGCGCGCAGAATTCCGTTCCGCCATCATCGACAGCCATGCCCATTTCTGCCTCAGCAACTCCTCTTAGCGCTCTGGCCACTTATACCGATCCGTTCGCGTACTGCTCGGCCGTTGGTACCATCGACACCCCGGATTCGCGCTACACCGGTGTTGCAATGCCCGATGCCCTCATTCAAGGTTATCTCAAGGCCGCCGGTCTGCAGAATAATGGCGAGCCGATGGATCTGCTCCGCACAACCACATCCTGGCGGTGCATGGATAAAGCCGTCTACGTCTGCAATATTGGCGCCAACCTGCCCTGCGATTCGAAGGCCGATACGAATAAAAACCCAACCCAGGCCATGCAGGATTTCTGCAAGGCCAATCCGGATGCCGATTCCATCCCCATGAGCGTCACCGGTCATGCCACGATCTATTCCTGGGGTTGTGCCAAGGATACTCCCAGGCTGCTCAGCCAGGTCTCCCAGGTGGACGCGGCCGGTTATATCACCGATATCTGGTATCAACTTCCGCCCAATCCGTAAATAACTGTCCTCTTTGTACCCATCCTAAATCAACTCGGTTCTACCGGGCCAACACTTCCTTCATCCACGGAATGGAATCGGCTGCCCAACGCCGGGTCACACATGTGGCCGCCGCGTGGCGGACTGTTCGCAAACAGTCTTCGATCGGTTTCCCCGCCGGCTTCTGGGCGATAAAAAAGCCGGTCAAGGTTATCCCCCACCGTCGTGGTATCAACCGCCCTCACCTTTTTGGCCGGAGCCGCCAGATTGATTTGCCGGTCGGCCGGTACTTACCCGATGGAATGGTTTCGCCCGGCCTGACGATATGCACTACTTCGTAAAAATGGTCCAGGTTCAACGACCCAAAATTAAGCGCCTCCAGGGAAATTAATTCTTTTCTTTTGTGCCCGTTGTAGCTTTGGTGTTTAAATTCCTACCGAAAAATTTGTCTTGCCTCAGAAATTTACTCCCGATTGCAAGATAATATTGCAATATGGCGTGCACTCGCCTGTCCGGATGATTGCCTTGGTCTCCCTGGTCAATTTTTTGAAATTTTCATGACTGACCAGTTCCACCGGGATGCCTTTGGTCAATGCCAGGATTTCCTGGTACATCGCCGGGCTCTTCGTGACAATTTCCTGCGCCAGCACGATCTTTTCCACCACCAGCTCGTTCAGGATTGGTTTCAGCACATCCATGAATTTCACCACGCCCTTGGTGACCGCCAGGTCAATCCGTTCGACGTTCTTATCGATCGGCAGGCCTTCATCGCAAATTACGATCCGGTCCGTGTGCCCGAGCGACCCCATCACGTTTAGCATCCCTTGGTTCAGAATCCCATCTTTCTTCATAATTATCTCCTAAAAAATCTTTGTTTATCTTCGTTCACATCGTACCCGTCTCTCCCCGCAGGGTGCGGGGTATCTACGTTAAATATTAAATGCCTTCGCCAGCGCCTGATACATTGCCTTTACCGGTGCCTCCAGCCCGGTCCACAGCTTGAAGCCGATCGCTCCCTGGTAGACCAGCATGCCTAGGCCGTCCACCGACTTTGCACCGCGTTCCTGCGCTTCCTTCAAAAACGGCGTCGAGGGTGCCGGGATCACATCACAGACCACCATGCCCGGGCGGATCGTCGCATAATCGATCTCCGGTTTCTCATCCGAAAGCGGCGGTAGCCCGATCGATGTGGCGTTGACCAGGATATCCGTATCGCCCTGAATGGCATATCTTCCCTGCCATGCTGCAAAACTGGCTTTTGCCGGTGTTTTTGTATTGATAAGTTCGGTCAATCCCTTGCCTCGTTCCACCGAGCGGTTGACAATGGTGATCTGCTGTGCACCTGCCAGCGCCAGCTCCACCGTGATCGAGCGCGCCGCCCCGCCTGCACCCAGCACCAGCACCTTTTTTCCTTTGGGGTTCACTTTTGCATCCTGCGTCAGCGCCCGCATGAAGCCCTTGCCATCCGTATTTTCGCCTACCAATTTGTCGCCTATCCGAACCACTGTATTGACCGCCCCCATCAGGGCCGCATCCGGTTTGACCTCATCAAGGTATTTCAGCACCTCCACTTTATGCGGGATGGTTAAATTGATCCCCTTCATGTTGAACGCGCGCATTCCCCGCATGGCTGCCGCCAGGTCTTCTGGCAGCACTTCGATGGTCAGGTAGCGCCAGTTCAATCCCAGCGCCTGGAAGCCCGCCTCCTCCATCACCACGGTCGGGTTTTCGGCTACCGGGTGTCCAAACACCCCCACCAGTTCCGCTTTATAATTTGGGTTCGCAGACATATTTCGACTCCTCATTAAGACATTTGATTACTTGTTATCGAAAGCGTTCGCTGACTTTCCCCTTCCTGGAGGGAAGGGGGCAGGGAGATGGGCGTCAACCATAATTACCGGATGCTTTCTTTATAATAAACACATTACTGGTCGCAAGTACGACGCATTTGTAAATTAATAAATTCGTGCAATTCGTGTTAAGTATTTAAGGGCATGGAAAATTCTGTTTCCATTCCCAGGAAATTTCCGTATCTTCTGGCAGCTTCTTCGATCAAGCGCAGGGTCGTTTTTTCAGGCGGTTGGAAGAATTCCGTTTCCACCACCACCTTTCCTTTTTGGATCGTCCGTTTCCATATTCCGGTCACTTGCCCGTTTACCACCACAATCGGCCTGAATATGCCGTTATTGGACACCGCCTCGTTGAAGTTCTCGAATGGCAGCGCGGCAGTCCGGTTGGTGTAGCTGATGATAAATTCATCAAAGGCCGGCAATAAAGTAACCACTTCTTTTTCTATCGGGGCCGGGGACTGGGTTTGGATGTACCAGTACGTTTGCCCATTGATGGTTTCTGCCTTGAAGTTCGATTTTACCAGTTCCAAAGCATGGCTTGCCTCCTTGGCCGATAACCCTGACCACCACGTAAAATCCTGCACCGTCGCCGGGCCGTGGCTGCTGTAATATTTCTTCGCCAGCTTTGCCAGGGCTTCTTCCCTGCTTGGCTGGTCTGCTTTTGGGACCCTTTCTTCCAGCAGGGCATAGGTCAATTTCTTGTCTTTGGTTGCCCCGCTGCAAACCAACCCATCCAATTCTGCCCACATCAACAGGTGCGATGCCCGGTTTTCGTCAACGGGGATTCCGGCTTTGGTAAGTTCAGGCAGTATTTCCTCGCGGGTCAGATTCTTTCCACCTCGCAAAGCCTTTTCCATGATCTGGTTGCTTTTTACAACCATGTCTTCGGTCAGCCCTAACTGTTTGAACCTGGGTCGCATCGCAGCCTTGATCCGTGTCGCTCGTAGTGCCAGCATCCAATATATGTCATCCGCCGAAACAATGTGCCAGGTTGGCCTTAATAGATGGGTCCGGATGATCTCCCCATTGCTCAAGGCGATTTCAACAATCCGGTCGGTTGCCTCGGGTAGCCGCACCCCGATGGCCCATTTCGCCATGGCATAATCCTGCGCCTGTATTGCCCCCATCCAATCCACCACTTCTTTGGGCGTCTCACATTTTGACCGCTCAATTTGTTGGTTGATTAGGCGGTTGTTTGCTATATCGACTAGATTCATGGGAACCAGACTTTCGAGACTTTCTTCGGGTACCCTCGGCACGCCATATGTAGCTTGTTTGCTCGTTTTCCTTTGTGAACCTTCGGAGTCCTTTGCGATCTTTGTGTTAAGATTCTTCTTTGTAGATCAGGTAGAGTGAACCTGCAACTGCTCCCATAATTGCCGCGTAATTTGCATATGCCCCAGGTGCAGCGCCGTGTGCTTCATCACATAACACAAAACCCAGCCAACCGTCACGCTCTGCCCGTCTCTGGGAGAAGTTCGGCTTGCTTCCAATTCCTGCAAAGCCAATGGTTCCAAGGTTTTCTGGAAATAGGCTTCATTATCACTCAGCCGCCGGATTAAATCCTGTTCCGATAATCCTTTCACCTTAAACTCGGCCCCCCTGTCCCGCACCTTCAGGTCGCCCGCGATCACATCCCCGATCCAATATCGTTCCGCCCCGCTCAAATGGGTTACCAGCACGCTCAGCGAATTGATCTCAGGGCCCGGAATCCAATCCAGGGCCTCTGGGGAAAGTCCTTTGATCGCGTTGCGGATTTCATCGTGATGTTCCTGCAGGTTATTCAAATAAGCTGTGAAAAAAGTTTGCATATGTTCTCCTTGCTGTTTCGATTAATTTCAAGCGTATTTTCGTTTCAGGATTTCGTCGACCAACAGCGATACATCTTTATAATACTTTTCCTTCTTGATGGCCAATGTTTTCAGGAACAACAATCTCTCCAATGAAATGACCAACAGGTCAGGCTCTTCGATCGCCCCCTCTTTCAATTCCTCATAATCAAACCGGCAGATCTGGTTCCAGATCTCGAAATCGAACTCGCATATTCCGATATCCCCGTACAGGTTTTTAATGTGATCGGGATATTTGTGCGCCAGGGTCTCATGATCCCGCTGGGAGATTACCAGGTCGATATCGGCTCCGGCTTTGCGCAGGTCGTAATACTCCATCGCCACGCCGCCGATCAATAAAGGCTTGTCTTGAAATTCATAGGCTAATTTTTCCAACGGTACATTCATTTTTTCTCCCTTTCCTGGCAACGCTTGGCTGTTTTGATTATAAATGCTCTATTGCAAACACACTGGAATGTGTCGCTTCGAGGCAGTGAACTTCCGCCGAAGTAGTTTCCCTCGCCGTCTGGGAGATTGTTTCACAGCACAACAGCAGTTCGCAAAGATACAAAAATTAGGTTTTATGATCTTTGCGAAAGTAATTATAAAGGTTTTCGGTAAACCGTATCCCGTTTGACAATATGGAAACCGCAGCTTTCATACAAGCCCATTGCGCCGCTGGAACAATCGCTGTCAACCACCAGGGCTGAATCACACATGCCGGCAGCTTTTTGCGCCTGCAGGCTGCGGCTGATCAGCGCCCATGCCAGGCCTCGTCGCCGCCATTCCCGGGCGACGCCCACTCCTTCGGTATATCCGCGGTTCTGGTGGAATTGCTTGTTCTCGCCATAGTTGATATACGTCAGAACATGCCCTGCCGGTTTGCCGGTTTCCTTATCCCAGGCAATTTGCCAGAGCTCCGGCTGGATGAGCGGGTCTTTCAGCCATTCCTGGTAGGCCTCTTCGGTTGGTTCCGGGATGCCCCACTCTTCCCCACTGGAGTCATGCGCCGAGTCCCAAATAATCCGATACTGATCCGGCGTCACCGGACGGATTTCCAACCCATCCGGCAAACGATAATCAGGAATATTTTCCAGATCTGGACGGACCATCTCGAAAAAATACCGGGCGCGCAGGTAGCCTGCGCTCTCCAGTAATTTGGCCTCGCCCTCCTGGAACTGCGAAACACTCACCTGGAAATATTTTTTTACCTCATGCGGATGCGCTTCGGAGACGGTTTTGAAACGAACTTCCATCCAGCCCAGCATCGCCCGGCCGATCCCCTTTCTCCGCCACGCCGGCAAGATCGCCCCCACGTGCTTGTACAAGTACAGGAAAAACGATTCCTGTTCCCACCAACCGCGTAAATCCCCTACCCATTCGTCCGCCACTTCTGCCATGATCATGTCTGTGAACGGATCGCAATTCATCAAAGGAGTTGCATATCTTGTAGCGATATCTTCTGCGGTGATGCTCCGCTGATAGTGATCCGCCCTTTGGCTGGCTGTCATGACTGTGGCAATCGACCCATAATCGCTTTCCCCTCGGAAATGCCGAAATCGCAGTCCAGGTATTTCAGGTGCATTCTCCACCAAAATAAGCCGATCATCTGACATCCTTGCTCTCCCATTTTCCTCGCATAACAAGGAACTGCCACCCTACGGTTTGGTTCAGGCGCAGCGGCGGGACAGGGGAGATGCCGTGGGAATTGAGCGCAGTTTCTGGCCGGGTGCATCCCCTCAGCGGCTTAACCCGCTGTCGCCTGGAGCCATTATTAGGCGCACTTTTCCCAATACTTCCTTTTCCAACCATCCTTCGGCTCTTCAAATCGAGACCAGTTGAATCCTTGACCAACCAGATATTCATGCGCCTGATTATCTTTGTCGTTATTACCCGGACAAAAGATGATCATCCCGCCAGGTTTGGTAACTCACGCTAATTCTTTATATTCTGCTTCCGGAAAATCACCAAAGATATGACCACTCATAGTTATATCGGTAAAACGATCTTGAAATGCGATTTCTGTAATCAATCCATCCACTGGATAAACATTCCGCAAGCCTTGCTCCAAAGATTTCTTCTTCAGATATAAGCGAAGATTGGCAACGGGCTCAACTGCGAAGACAGTTGTTGCCATGCCAGCGACGGATAAAGCAAGACGCCCTGCCCCGGCGCCAATATCAGCAACTGTTTTGCCAGAGAAATTGGTCAAACCTAGCAACTCATTTGAATCCCAGCCCAGAAATGTTTGAGCATCATAAACGGCAGGATCGATGGCATAAACTACCAGATCGTTTATGGATGCGAGTACGTCGATCTCTGCCTGACGAACTATCTTTGGATCGGCGACAGTTTGAACAGATAACATTACACGATCCAGCCAATCATTCAATTGCGGACACTTATGCCGAAGATACCACTCTACGGCGGGATTGGCTTTGAGGGCAATAGCCAATCTATCTTCAGGTAACCAGCCAGGGAACCAACTCAGTTGAACCTGCTCGAGTAAGAGTAGTGTTAGGAATGAAAGGTCGGAGACATCTATCCAATGTACAGGCATATCATTGTTCCTTGTGATCTGTTTCGGTTCGTGTGCCTAACTCGTGTTTAATCGGATCGCATAACAGTTTATAGCAGATTCGTATAATATCCGATTTGGGATATTATGACAGACCTTTCGCTGAAAATTAAGGTGAAATTGTGAATTATCTGGTAAGCTCAGGGAATGAACCCTGAGATCAAAATAACTACTGAAACGTTGGATGATTTTCCGTTGTTGCTTGGAATCATGATTCGCCTGGGGCTGCCAGGGATTATTGATCGGCATTTGAAGCGGCATGGGCTGCAACAAGGGCTGAGTTGGGGCTGGATAACCGTCATCTGGCTGGCGCACATGCTCACGGAAGGTGACCACAGAAAACAACCAGTCCAGGCCTGGGTACGGCAAG